>Ga0222715_10000441_pt1 | contig 41160 bp, 42 predicted proteins | sample C33_9DmetaG_FD_165056 | JGI IMG/M metagenome (GOLD analysis project Ga0222715, IMG submission 165056) | Estuarine water microbial communities from San Francisco Bay, California, United States - C33_9D | ecosystem: Environmental > Aquatic > Marine > Unclassified | place: USA: California...
ATCTACTCGAACAATTTATAGAAATATAACTGAAGAGATTAGACAAGAAAAAATTCTATTAAATGAAGAAGTATAATGTACAAAACTATATTAGATATAAGAATGATTTAGACGCATCGCTACAAAGGAATATAAAAGATGAAAGAGAAAAGATTATAATTGAAAACCTATCATTAGTTGAAACTATTGCAAGAAAGTTTTCTACATCTGATCAAGCATCTGGAGTATTAAGTATAAATGATATGATACAAGAAGGTTCAATTGGTTTAATATATGCTGTTGATCGTATTGATTGGGATACAATTACAGATTCTGTTGATCCAGAACGTACACTAAAATCATTTTTATCAAAGCGTATCAAAGGAGCTATAAGAAGAGCCATTGATATAAACAGAGGTAATATTCGTATACCAGAGCATAAATTAAATGATATGCGTAGAAATTCAGAACAAGAAAAGAAAACTATTGAATTATTTTTTAATAGTATATTTTCAAGTATTGATACTGAAGAAGATAAGTTTATGCAAATAGAAGATAAAACAAAAGAATATAATATTGATATTATGAATAAATATCTTCTTGGCATAATGGAAGCACATTTAAATATAAAAGAATATGATGTGTTGCGTATGAGCTACGGTCTTGACTGTGATAAAATGTCAGCTAAAGAAATTGCAGACAAATTAAAAATTGAAGGATCAGCAGCTTATGTACGTATTTCACAGATAAAACGGGACGCAATTGATAAGCTAATAGACAATGTAGATCCCGCACAAGTAGTTGATTTTATGTAAGTTACGCATAAAATTAAATGTAAATCTGAACATAACCACGTAATATATATAATATGACAATTCACGAAAAATTAAGTTTAATTCAACAAGAGTTTAAAGCAAAAAAATCTCGCTATAACTCATTCGGCAAATACAACTTTCGATCTGCCGAGGACATTCTTGAAGCACTTAAACCATTTAACAAAAAGTATAAAGTATACTTTACAGTTAATGAGCAATGGCTAGGCGATGGCGTAATGGAATCAATGGCATCAATTGTAGATGCTGATGGTGCAAATTTTATTACTGCTAGCGCTTTAGTTGGTGTAGATTTTAATCAAAAAGGAATGCAAGTACCTCAGCAATTTGGTTCAGCATCTTCATATGGTAAAAAATATGCACTTGGAAATTTATTGTTAATAGATGATACAGCTGATGCTGACGCAACTAATATGCATAGTAAAGAATCCAAACCTAGATTAATTAAGGGTACAGATAATTGGACAAAAGCAATTAGTTTTGTTGAATCAGGAGGAGCATTAAAAGCAATAATGAGTAAATACGATGTGTCATCTGATGACATGCTAACACTAAAAGTACATGAACCAAAATGAAATAGTTGAAAGTCTTAGAGATGATAACAAATATTATGGCGAATTTGGCCGTCAGTATCTAAGTAACTCAGACATTTCCGTATTACTAAGTAATCCGTTGAATTTTAAAAAGCCGTCGGAATCTACTTCGGCTTTTTTAATCGGGGGTTATTTTCATACCTGTATTCTTGAACCTAATAAATTAAAAAAGTATAAGGTAATAGAATCTTCAACACGTAATACAAAGCTTTATAAAGAATTATCTGGAGGAGAGCTTTGTTTATTACAGCATGAAGTTGATATGATACAAGTAATGCGAGACAAACTATTTGCAAATTCAATTTGTAAAGAATTTATTCAAAACAAAACAAACGATTATGAGCAGCCGGGTATTGTAGAATTAGAAGGCAATATGTGGAAAGGCAAAGCGGATATAATCAACCATGACGAAAGGCTAATAATTGATTTAAAAACTACTAATGATATTACAAAATTTAGATCAAGTGCTTATCGTTATAATTATGATAGTCAAGCATTTATATATAGAAAGATGTTTGGATATGATTTTTTATTCATAGCTATAGATAAAAATACGCATCAAATTGGTATCTTTGATTGTTCAGATAGATTTTATGAATCTGGTTTAGACAAAGTAAAGAGAGCAACTGAGGTTTATGAATTATTCTATAAGACAGATGGATTCGATCCATCACAATATTTTTTAACTAAAACACTTTAATTTTATTTATTATGGCACGAACTAGAAAAAGAACTTGCAATGTAACAGGTATTACAACAAGTGAAAACAATTTTTACAATGGTCATAACCATGTAAAAGCAGTAGATAATCTACGACGCATGACTGGTGCTAACAAAGAACAGTTACGCAGAATGTTTAATCAATTAGCTACATATTAAAATGGCTGGAATTATTAAAACAAGTATTAATCTTAGCGCAATCCCAAAAGATAAAATTATTGATGGGAAGAAGGGCAAGTATTTACCAATTACTATTACTGTAAATGACGAAGTAGATCAGTTTGGTAATCAAGGTCCTGTTATTGTATCACAGACTAAAGAAGAACGTGATAGTAAAGTTGAAAAGGTTTATCTTGGTAATGCACAAGTAGTTTGGACAAACGGACAGTTTCCTCAACCTGCACCAAGAGATGGACAATTACAACAAGCATCAATTCAAGCTCAATCAACAGTAGAAGAAAATGACTTACCATTCTAATTTTGATGAAGATATTTTTAACATTGAAGTTGACGAAGACGGAATTGTAATATCAGTAGAAGATTAATATGCAAGTAAACAATACGGAGATCAATGGTTTTTTGATTGATACATTCAATCAATACGATCTGCAGGTGGGAAAAACGCAGGGGATTTGTCCCCTGTGCTCATTTGATAGAAGACCCGAAAACCAGAAGCAAAAATGCGCTTCTTATGATTGGGAACGTGGTCTCGGTACTTGCCACAATTGTAATAGAACTTTTCAACTTCACACATACCAACGTAAAGGTAATGCGGAGAAAGAGTATATTACACCTGAAGCTAAAGTTGTTGAATTACCAGGAACTAAAATTCAGGAGTGGTTTAAAACTCGCGGTATATCTCAGCAGACTCTTGGTGATTTAAAAGTCACTGAGGGTCTTGAGTTTATGCCTCAGACTGGCAAAACCGAGAATGCTATACACTTTAATTATTTTATCGGTGATAAATTAATAAATGTAAAATATAGAGATGGTAGAAAGAATTTTAAATTATATAAAGGAGCCGAAAAGATATTTTACAATATTAATAATATTATTGGTTATGAATATTGTGTTATTGTTGAAGGTGAGATTGATGTTCTTAGCCTTTATGAAGCTGGTATTCCTAATGCAGTATCTGTTCCCAACGGGGCAACCTTAAATTCAAACAACTTAGAATATCTTGATAATTGTATAGATTATTTTACTGATAAAGAAAAAATAATTTTAGCAGTAGATCAAGATGAACCCGGTCAGGCTTTACAGCAAGAGTTGATAAGACGATTAGGTGCTGAGGTATGTTATATAGCCTCGTTTGACGACTGCAAGGATGCAAACGAATACTTATTAAAATATGGAAAAGAAAAACTGGTACAGTGTATTACCAAAGCCCGTCCTGTGCCGCTCGAAAACGTCACAACCTTCAAAGACATTGAAGCAGAGATTACGGATTTTGTACGCAATGGGTTTAAAAAAGGTTTTCAAATTGGTTTACCTAATTTTGATGACATATTTTCAACTTATACCGGCCAATTTATTACTGTCACTGGTATTCCTTCTTCAGGTAAATCCGACTTTGTTGACCAAATGGTGGTTGGATATAATCAAAACTACGGTTGGAAAACGGCGTTTGCTTCGCCAGAAAATGCGCCAACATATTTGCATGCTCACAAACTCATGCGAAAAGTATGGCAAGGAATGCCTACCCAATACGAAATAGGCAATGAAAAATGGGAAAAAGTTGCTAATCATGTAAATGACAATTTCTTTTTTATAGATATGGAGCGTTACACTCTTGAGTCTGTATTAAAGAAAGGTGCGGAATTAGTAAAACGAAAAGGTATTAAATGTTTAATAATTGATCCATTTAATAAGATAAGAGACGTAGATGCAAAAACAGAAGATGTAAACCGATATACAATGGAATATCTTACAAAGATTGAAATCTTTGCTAAAAAATATGATGTTCTAGTTATTGTTGTTGCACATCCTACTAAAATGTATAAAGATTCAAATGGAAAGATTGAAGAACCAACTATGTATAATATCAAAGGAGGTGGTGAGTGGTATGATGCTTCTTATCATGGCCTTCTTGTTCACAGGGATTACGATAATAAAACGGTTAAAGCAAAAGTTTTAAAAGTAAAGTTTCAAAATCTAGGTGAGAACGGGGCTGAAGCTCATTTTAAATGGGAGCCTAGGTCTGGATGTTTTATTCCACATGAACCTCTTAATTTAGAGGAACAAAAAATGCCTTGGGAGGTATAATATGGCAAAGAGCAAACAAGAACCAATGCCACATTATGTTCCTTCAGATGAAGAACATAAATGGTATACATATTGTATTGAAAATGGTATAATTATATCTCCTATGGGTATTAAAGATAACTTTAATGAATGGAGAATTGGTGTTGCTTTCAAAGGCAACCATAAAAAAGTTAATTTATCCCCGAGTATATACAATAGAGATATTGTATGGGAACAATTTTATTTAATGTGTAAATATTATTATGATAAATATAGAAGATGAATACAGAGGATTATTATCAGGAATACTCCACGGAGGAATACCGAAGCAGGACAGAACAGGGACTGGCACGAAGGCTGTCTTTGGAAGAATGCTTAGACATAATATGGCACTCGGATTTCCAATATTAACTACTAAAAAAGTTTATTTTGAAAAAGCAGTTACCGAGTTACTTTGGATATTATCAGGTTTTACTGATCTTAAGTATCTTAATGATAACGGGGTTAAGTATTGGAATAGCGATTATGAGAGATCCGGGAGAACCGACGGTACACTTGGTCCCGTTTATGGGCATCAGTGGCGTAACTTTGGTGGGGTTGATCAATTACGAGACTTATTACTTGAGATCAAAAAAACGCCCTATTCCAGAAGGCTCATGGTTAATGCTTGGAACCCTATTGATATCCCTGATATGGCTTTGCCTCCATGTCATTATGGTTTCCAAGTATATATTAATGATAACAAGATGAGTTTAATGTGGCAGCAACGATCTGCTGATGTATTTTTAGGATTACCTTATGATATTGTAATGTATGGTTTGTTATTAGAAATGTTATGTTATGAAACACCATATAAGCCAGACCAATTAATAGCAAGCTTAGGTGATTGTCATTTATATAATAATCATTTAGAGCAAGCTGAATTGCAATTAGCAAGAGAACCTAAAAAATTACCTACATTAGAATTAAAATTTGGATTAACAATTAGAGAAGGTGCTGGTAATTTTGTTCATATACCTTCAAAGAATATGATTAAATTAAATAATTATGAGCATCACGAAGCAATCAAAGCAGAACTCTCAGTCGGACAATAAGTTTTGGTTTCAAAAAAGTAATTATATGTATCAATACCTATCAGAAGAAAGTAAAAAAATTGTAGAAAAAATAAATAAAAAGCATATGAAAAATTTAATATTTAGTTTTATTTTATTACCTTTAATAAGTTATTCACAAACGTATTATACAAGTGGATTAAGATTTCATAATGAAGTAAGATCATTTTATGATTTACCTATATTGAAATATAATAATGAATTATCATTAGAAGCACAAATGTGGGCAGAGCATTTAGCAGCCACAGATTCATTTGTAACCAGTGGAAGCAATTATGGTGAAAACATATTTTGGATTGATAAAAATTACGCTTACCAAAATAATAAAAATGTATTATTAGAAGCATCGATAAATTGGATATTAGGTTCAGATGATTATTCAACATATAATCAAGCATTATATAACGATGCAAGTAATATTGGTTTTGGAATGGCAGAAAATGAAAAGTCAATATATGTTGTAGCTAAGTATGACAAGCTCTATGAATAATACATATTATATTTATCATATTCCAGGTAAAAAAATTGGTGTAACACGTGATCTAAATAATAGAGTTACGCTGGTGCAGGGCTATAAGCCTGATGAATATGAAGTTCTTGATTCTTCAAATGATATTGAATATATATCTATGAAGGAAATAGAACTTCAAAAGTCTTATGGATATAAAGTCGATAGAAAATTATATAAAAATTTATTTAAATCTAAAATGGAAGTAAACGTAACAGAACAAACAACCACATTCCCATATCCTGAAAATGAATTACCAGTCGCACTTGGTAAAAATAAAGGGTTAAAATGGCAAACTTCATTAGGCGAATTTGAATTAACTCCGGAATCAACATTATGGATACTTAGAAATGCTAAAACATCAATGTATAATAAAGAGCGTTCCTACATTTATAATAAAGCTTTTTATGAAGCTTTTTTGGCAGAAACGACTTATGGTAAAGAAAACATATTTGGACTCATTAGAGACTGGGCAAAAGAGCGTGGCATCTATGATAAAGGAGATCCTAAAACGCAATTAATAAAATTATATGAAGAAACAGGTGAACTCGCCCAGGCACTTCTTAAAGAAGATAAGAATGGTATTATTGATGCTATTGGTGATAGTGTTGTTGTTCTTACTAATCTCGCCGAACTTGTCAACACAGATATTGAAACTTGTATTCAGTCTGCTTATGATGAAATATCTAATAGAACTGGCAAAATGGTGAATGGTACATTTCAAAAAACCACATTATGATGCGAGATAAAATAATAGAACAAGTAGTAAATAAAATTAAATCAAGATCTGATGTTGGCTATAAAAAATACGGTATTACATTAGCTGATGATAATCAACCTCTTGATGCTTGGCTACAACATTTACAAGAAGAATTAATGGATGCTGTTAATTATCTTGAAAAAGCTAGATCAGTACTTAGAGATGAAATAGAAGAATGTTATATTAGAGATGCGAAGAAAGACTAGAAAAAGAGGGCCCGTTGTAGCTAAAAAAATTAGTTATGACGGGTATAATTTTGCTTCAGGATTAGAGCGATATATGTATGTATTGTTAAAAAAAAATAAGATTAGAGCAAAATATGAAGGAGAAACTTTTGTTTTGGTTAATGGTTTTCACTTTGAAAATGAATGTTATGAAAAACAATCAAATGGCAAAGGAGACTTTGTAAATAGAGGAAGCAAAAGAATATTACCAATTAAATATACACCAGACTTTATAGGTAATGATTTTATAATTGAAACAAAAGGTAGAGCTAATGAATCATTTCCTATTAGATGGAAGTTGTTTAAAAAATTAGTTACAGAACAATTTCCTGAATATACTTTATATAAACCACAAAATCAAAAAGAATGCGACCGAGTAATAGAATTAATAAAGAGCAAGAAAAAAATGTAGCTCGAATAAAATATGCTCAAAGGCAAATTGAAAAATGGATTAAATGGTCTATACAAAACCGAGGATACGTTAAATATAAAGAAATTGTTGAGATACATGATAAATACAATATAAAGTGTTATGGCTAAAGCAAAAATGAATTTTGTGGTTTTTAAGAAAAAACCTAAAATAAAAAGACCTGGTGTTCATTCTAAAACAAAAACATCAAAACTTAAGAGTAGTAAAAATTATGTTAAACTTTATAGAGGCCAAGGAAAATGAAATCATGGGAACTTAGTATTGGGTTTTATCCTGGCATTTTGTTAGGAATAAGATCATATGTAGAAAAAGATTTTGTACAACATGTATTATATTTACCATTAGTAGATATTTGCTTAGAAATAGATAGATAATATGGGATTATTTGACGAAAGAATACCTTACAAACCATTTGAGTATCCTGAATATTATACTGAAGGGTGGCTTAAACAAGCACAGGCTTTCTGGTTACATACTGAAATACCAATGTCAGGCGATGTTAAAGACTGGAACGAAAAACTTAAACCAGAAGAAAAAAATTTAGTTGGAAATATTTTATTAGGTTTTGCGCAAACAGAATGTGCCGTATCTGATTACTGGACACAAAAAGTTGTAGGGTGGTTTCCAAAGCATGAGATTCAACAAATGGCTATGATGTTTGGATCACAAGAAACAATTCATGCAGTAGCCTACAGTTATTTAAATGAAACATTAGGATTAGAAAACTTTGAAGCGTTTCTACAGGATGAAGCTACAATGCAACGCTTTGACAATTTAGTTAGTTATGATGGAAGTGACCCCGTTGGAATTGCAAAAAGCCTTGCAATATTTAGCGCATTCGCAGAAGGAGTTAGTTTATATTCTGCTTTTGCTGTATTGTATAGTTTCCAGCTACGTAACCTTCTTAAAGGAATAGGGCAACAAATGAAATGGAGCGTTCGTGATGAATCACTTCATTCAAAAATGGGTTGCCAATTATTCCGTCATATGTGTGAAGAAATACCAACATTATTAGAAGACTGCAGACAAGATGTTATTACAGCAGCAGAAGCAATGCTTGAAGCCGAAGAACAATATATTGACAAAATGTTCGAACAAGGAGATATCGAAAACCTTAAGTCTAACGATCTCAAACAATTTATCAGAAAACGTCTCAATGAAAAATTACAAGAACTTGGTTACCTCGACCTCGGGGAATACTTTGCGTTTAACGAAAAAAGAGCAAGTCGCCTTGACTGGTTTTATCATCTTACCGGGGGGCATACTCATACTGATTTTTTTGCTATTCGCCCGACTGATTATTCCAAAGCAAATGAGGGTGAAGATTTTGAAGATATTTGGTAGTTTGTTATTTTTATTATTTTTAAATTGCACAAAAGAAAAAAATTGTACAGTTACTAAAGTATTAGAAATAAATGAAACGCGTATAGATAGTATATATGTTCAAAAAAAATATATGGTTACATTAGAATGTTATTAAATGAAAGAGAACAAATTAATAGAAATGTGGAACAGGATAGAAGTCCTTGGTTCTATAGTCCAACAAATGAATCAAGAATTAGCCAATCTCAGAGATTTATCTATTGGGACGATGAGCCTTGTTAAAAAATTTGATGGATATGATAAAGCTATTGATGCTTTAACTGAAGATCTTAAAAAAGAAAAAGAAGAAACTAATGTGGAATAATAATTGGGTAAAAGGTGAAGATTATCCTGTTTGGGGAGATACCGAAGTTTATAAAAAAACTATAGCTGGCGGTTATTTATTGTCTTACGAATCGCCTAAGGATGCTTACTGGCGTGTAGCTAATGCAGTTGCAAAGCGTTTATATAAACCAGAATTAGCCGAAAAGTTTTTTGATTACATATGGAAGGGCTGGCTGTGCTTGGCTTCTCCTGTGCTTTCTAATACAGGTACAGATCGAGGTTTACCTATATCCTGTTTTGGGATTGACGTAGCAGATAGTGTTCAAGACATTGGACAAAAAAATTTAGAAATGATGCTCTTAGCCAAGCATGGTGGTGGGGTTGGCATTGGAGTTAATATGATAAGACCCGCCGGCGCTAAAATTACAGGTAATGGAACATCAGATGGAGTTGTCCCTTTTTGCAAGATCTATGACTCAACTATACTCGCAACCAATCAAGGATCAGTACGTAGAGGGGCTGCATCCGTTAATATCAATATCGAACACTCTGATTTTAATGAATGGTTGGAAATCAGAGAACCTAAAGGAGACGTCAATAGACAATCTCTTAACTTACATCAGTGTGTTGTCATTGGTGATAAGTTTATGCGAAAACTTGAAAGCGGTGACGCTGAAGCAAGAAGTAAGTGGGGACGATTACTCCAAAAACGAAAAGCTACTGGCGAACCGTATATTCTCTTTAAAGGAAATACAAACAAGGCTAATCCAACTGCTTATAAAGCGAACGGATTAAAAGTACATATGACAAACATTTGCAGTGAGATTGTATTGCATACAGATGAATCTCATAGTTTTGTTTGTTGTTTATCTTCTTTAAATCTTGCTAAATATGATGAATGGAAGAATACTAATTTAGTGTATGATTCTGTTTGGTTTTTAGACGGTGTTTTAGAAGAGTTTATACAGAAAGCTAAAAATATGCGGGGCTTTGAAAACTCTGTGCGTTCTGCTGAAAAAGGTAGAGCTCTCGGCCTTGGTGTATTAGGATGGCATACATTATTACAGCAAAATGGAATAGCATTTGAAGGCTTATTAGCACAATTTAAAACACGTGAAATTTTTAGTAAAATTAAAATTGAATCTGAAAGAGCTTCGCGAAAGCTTGCAGAAATATATGGGGAGCCGCTCTGGTGTGTGGGCACTGGTATGCGCAACACTCATCTTCGGGCTTTGGCCCCTACAGTCTCTAACAGCAAGCTTAGTGGCAACGTATCTGCTGGAATTGAGCCTTGGGCTGCTAACGTATTTACTGAGCAAAGTGCAAAAGGAACATTTATAAGAAAGAATAATGAACTTAAAAAAATACTTAGGAAAATTGGTATTGATACCAAAGAAACTTGGGATAAAATTCTGCAAGACGGTGGATCCGTTCAAGGAATTAAAAAACTCGATGGATGGTTTTACGACCACCTTGGAAGATTAAATGAAGAGGAAGGTGAGCCTGTGAAGAATGTATTTAAAACATTTAAAGAAATAAACCAATTAGAATTGGTTAATCAAGCAGGCATTAGACAAGACTATATAGATCAGTCTGTAAGTTTGAATTTAGCATTTCCATCTGTAGCTGAACCTAAGTGGATTAATAAAGTCCATATGGAAGCATGGAAACGCGGTATTAAAACTTTATATTATATGAGAACTGAATCCGTATTGAGAGGTGATATTGCTGCTAAAGCAATGGATCCAGATTGTTTATCTTGTGACGGGTAAAAAATTAAGGGGCTTTGCGGCCCCTTTTTTTATTTCTTTTTGTCTTTCTGTAAGTATTCAAGATCTTTCATAAAGTCTCTCATTTCTAACTTTATTTCTTGAAAGTCTGCTTCCAGCTTACGTTGCGCTGGCCAAGTATATTGTTGTTCATTTTCTTTTAACTTTTTTGAAGCTGTTTCTAATGCTTCAATTTTAGCGCTTAATGTATAATAGGATCCTATAATAGAACCAAATAAAGATGCTATCATAACTATCTGGGCAATTGAGATACTAAAATCTGCTTTCCCGTCACCATTGATATCAATTTTTGCCATGCTTATTTTTTTAATCGTTTATAAATACCGATTGAAGTATATATAATTGATAATATAAGAACACTAATTTTTAATATAAGTTCTACGTCTGTTATGCTAAATAATAAAGCTCCAATGTTTATTGCGTATATTTTCAAATCACTCATTTTAGTATTTGCAAGATTTTTTCATAGTAACCGGACTTACTCTGCGCGGTTTACCAGCTGGTTGACCAATTGATTTTTTTTCTTTAATTTTTCTTGCTTTTTCAGAAGCAGACATTTCACTTATTGTTTTAGGCGTTTTGCCAGATATTCTTTTTTTAGGACGGCAATATGGTACTCCACGGTCTTCATCTTTACTTCGGCCGCAAGGTTTGCCTGTACGGACATCAGTCCATTCTTCTTTAAACCAACGTTTAAGTGATGCACCTTTTTCAGTTTTACGTACAGCCATTATCCTATATTACCTTTTTTCTTTCTACACTTTGCAATATAACCTGATGCATAAGCGGATGGGAATACTCTGTATTTTGCTTTAGCTTTACGATAACACGCATCCTTAAGCAATAAAGGTGTAGATGTTTTTGTTGTTATTGGGTTATATTTCATCTTGTATTTCTTGATTTTCTTGATCCTCTTGATTTAGATGTTTTGTATATAGTTGACGGTTTTTTAGTTTGTTTTTCAATCATATTTAGATCCCATTCAGACCATCCTAATGATAGAGCTATTGATTGCCATAATTCAGTTTCAGGTTTCATAGCAGTATAAATATGATCTGCTTTTTGTACAATTCTATCAACAGGTATATTTGCTACAGCAGATATTACTTGCCCACCTGCTAAAAATGCTGGATTTTCTAAACTAAATCCTTCAGTGAATACTTTTTCTTTTGATTGCTTGTAAGTAAAAGTTTTACCAGCTGATATTAATTTACGTAATTTAGAATTTACAGGAGGTGAAATTGTAGTTGCCGCAATTGCTGCTTGTGTATAATCAGGACGACTTGATTTAGCCTGATCAATTATTTCCATTATTACATTCTTTGCTGTTGATGCAACTGCGCCATAAATACCAGCTCCACGCAAAAATGTATCAAGCATTGAGTTCCCAACTCTAAAATATCTTTCTTTTTCTTTTTCATCTTCTTCATCAGAAAACAATAAAGCAAACATTCCTTGTTGCAAAGCAGAGAATATAATATTCTGTATTACGCCATAATACATAATCTTACTAACATTTGTCTTCCAATCGCCTCTTCCATTAATTAAATCTAGTGCAGCCTTCTTTTGTATGCGAGCATATTGCATTGGTGTATTACCCCAAGCTAGAATAGTTCTGCCTAAAGAACTAGCTTGCTGCATTGAAATTCTATCGGGTCTTGCAGATTGTTGTGATTCTTCAGCTGTTTCTTGAAAATCTTCAAATGCTTTCTTTTGTGCTTCTTCTTGTGTTAATCCTTCTTTTAAATATTTTTTTATTCTATTTCGATAAAATGTTGCACCACCAGAAGCAATAGCAAATGAGTCAGCGATTTGTGTTGGTGTAAATCCAAATTTAAGTATTGCACTTAATGCTGCTTTAGCTTTATTTCTTGAAGTAGCCGCTGCACTAGCAATTTCATCAGCATTAATATCTATTTGTAATCCGGATCTTCTTTGCTTTAAAAAGTCAGAGTTAAATAATTCAGAAAAGTCAGTCCAATATTGTTTTTGATTAGCAAAAGCCGCGGCTGCATTAATTGGATTATTGTCTGTAAAATTAATAAAGTTAATTGCTGATATAGTTTGTAGTAATGCAGAACGAGAGTTAAAGAACATTACAGTTCCAACAGAATTATTTATCCAATCTTGAAATGCTCTTTCTTTTTTAGTAATACCAACTCTTCTGTTTCTGCCATTCCACATTCTATAAAGCATGTCATCTAATGATTCTATATAGCTATTGCCATATAATGCTTTAAGTTTGTTTTTATTTTTATCAGAAAATATTATATCAATATTATCTTTCCATGGTTGTAAATATTCTTTTCTTTTTACATCATTAATATAAGAAACAAGATCAGTTGTAATATCACCAGCTGTCCAATTTGTTGTAGGATCAGGATACCCATCAACATTTAAAGCCATTAATTTATCTGCAAAAGCTTTTAATGCTGGATTGTTTCGAATATATTTTAAATTATCATTTAAATCAGATTTACTCATACCCATTTCTTTTGATGTCATATCAGCGCCTTGAGTATGCCAAATATATACACGTACAGAATCTTGATTTCTAAATCCGGTTTCATTTTGTTTATTTAAACCAGCAGGAACATCTTTTTTAATTTGCGCTTTTAAATCCGCCCAATCTCTAAGTGCTCTTTGTTTAGCGGCTTCATATTGTTGAATACCACGAGAAAATGGTTTAAGTAAATTTTCTTTATACCATTCCATTTGAGCGTCACCGGATTTGCCTTTAGCTAAAGTTGTGTATAGCAAACCTACAAAATCATCAGCATCATAAGGTACAAAAAATTTAAATTTGCCTTTACCTCTTCCTAAAAGCTCTGCTTTAACAGGTGAATATTCTTTATAAAATTCAACACCTGTAGATTCTTGTAATATTTTATTAAATTCAGTATCTAATGATTTAGAGGCTTTTACGGCTTGTGACCTGTATTTTATGTCATACGCAGACAATGTTTTAGCCACGGCTTGTACATTTTTTAAAGCATCATCAGCAAAATACACATCATTATATCCTAAATTCAATTTAGAAGCAATCCAGTCAGCTTTTGCTTGTGGTGAACCGTTTCCTAAACCAATTATATTTTCTAGTCTAAATGGCAATCCTAAACCCTCTAAAAAAGGTTGTATTGCATATTTAGCTTCAGCTGGCCTTGCGGTTAATATAAATAAATCTTCATCACCTCTTTTATCTAATATAGCTTTTGCTACATCAAACATTGGTCCTTTTTGTCCTTCAATAACTTTTGAAAATTCAGAAAAATCAAATTCAGCGCCTTGCTGCAGTAAATCATCACCTTGTTTTGCAAATTGTTCAGCATTTAATTTTCCTTTAGTACCATTAGGCATAGTATATAATACATTAGATTTAGATTTTGCCAATGTATCATCAAAATCAAATACTCTTAATTTTTTATTTAACGATTTAGAAGGTTTTACTATTAAATTTTCTGTTAATAAATCTTCTAATTCTAATTTAGGTAAATTTTCATTTTCAAAAATTTCAATAACTTCTTTTTGATTATATCTTATTACATTTGTACTTCTACCTTTTATTAAATCTCCATTTGTATCTCTTGGGCCATTACTTTTAAAACCAGTAGAATTTACAATTTTATCATAAGATTTAGGTATTATAGCTACTCTAAATCCTTGCATAATATCATTAAATGTAAATTTATAATCTTTTATAGTTATATATTTAGCTAAATCGGTTAAAGTATCAGATGCTGTTTGTGTGTGCTCATATCTATAATCCCCATCTTTTAATCCATCAATTTTAAATTGAAGACCTGGATAAGCTGCAGTCCTAATTAAAGCATTTATACTAGAATTAAATGTAGCTAAAATCATACCTACATCATTTTTTGTAATTTGATTATTTGTGTATAATTCTTTTATAGAGTCTATAATTTTTTCTAATCCTTCTCTTTGTGTTCGAGCAAAATACAATCTATTTTCTAATTGTTTTCCTTCAAATTTTCCACTAGTAAATCCTTTTGGAGTTTGCTTAGGAACTGCTAATATTGGTATTTCTTCCCCATTTATATTAACAAATCTTTTTCGTTTTTTATATTCTACACTATTAAATATTTTTTTAGCTTCTTCAAAAAAATCCGCTCTTCCAATAAATAAAAATTGATTTGTTCTAAAAGAATTTTTATCATTTGGATCTTCTAATTCTTTTACAATTAATTTATTTATATCTTTTTCTGGTATAAATTTTCCACCAATACTACCCCATCCCCCTTGTACAGTAGGCAATAAATATTGAACCGCTTTTTCAGGTCCTAATATTTTTGCTAATTCAAGCATTGCTTTTCTAGCAGATAATACCTGGCTTTTATTTTTAAAATCTATAGCTCCTGCAGGAAGATTTAATGCTGTTCTAGCTTTGCTAAATTTAAAATTAATAGGTCTGCCAATTATGCTACTTACCTTGTCTACAAAATTATCTGTTAATTCAATTCCTTGTAATTCTGCAATATCCATTGCTTTTTGCATAATAGCCGGATCAGATAATACTTCCATTGTAGCGTCTAAACCAAGTGCTTCTGACAACGCTTCCGCTAAAGCAGTTTTTCTAGTACCTTGAGTTGATCTTCCAACTTCACTTCCTAAAAAATATTTAATCCATTCAGCTTTACTTATTTTCTTTTTAGTAAATACTTTATTACCTTCTGCTGTTTTTTCTCTAACCTGTTTACCATCTTTCATAACAGGTTCTGCAAATTCAGCAAGCCTTTTATTTATTATAGATTGCGGTAATGCATCATATATAGCTTCAAAATTATTAGAAAGGAAAGATCTGTAATCTTCTGTTCTTCCCATTAATTTTGCAATTGGCTTTTTGAGTTCTGTTCTAAAACTTTTTTCTAATTCAATTTTAAATGCTTTTTCTGTAACGCTAGGTAATTTTGTTCCAAAAGTTTTTCTTACCGCATCAAAAACAACTGGTTTAATTTCATCACCAATATTCATTTTTTTGCGTAAACTTTGTAATTTTTCAGATGGTTTTTCTATAACATCTTCTGTAATTTCTTCTGTAGTTGTATCTGTAATACCTTTAGCTTCAGTTACATCTAATTTAAAATCAGTATCTAATATACGATTAGCAGCTTCAATAGATCTATTTGCTAATTGTCCTTGTATATATGTATTAAGCGTAGCTCCTTTAGATGGGTCATAAGCATTAATAAGGTCTAATAAGCCGCGTTTCCCAATTTCAATTTCGCTTTGAAGTAATTCAAAGTCAAAACCAGGAACATTTTTATATTTATTAGTTAATTTAGAGGTAAGTGGTTTATAAGCTTGTATAATATCAAAAGCGCCATCTTTTCCTTTTTCATCAAATACTTTTTGTATTTGATCCCCTGATATTGATTCTTTTGATTGTTGTATTTCTTGTTGTACAGCTTGAGGTATTTTTGAAGATTTTAAATCTACTCCTAATTGCTTAAATTTAAATTCAGATATATTTTTTTGATAATTTCGTATAAAATTAAATACATCTTTACCTGTTTCTAATTTAACAGAGCCAAATCCTAAACCATTTAAAAATCTGGTAGTTGAATTTTTAATTTTATCTGCTACAGGCTCATTAACAATAATTTTTTCTTTAGAAATAAGATCAGAAAAAATATTAAAATATTCTTCTAATGCTCCGCTTCTTATATTCCCATCATCATCCGTATAGTTTATATCAATACGTTCTTGTATTCTTTGATATATTTCAGGTTGAGTTTCTTTTAAATAATCTTTAAAACTATCTACTAAAGGCTGCATAGAAGCATTATCTGTAGCAAATTTTTGAGCTATCATATAATGTAATAACTCGTGGCCTATAACATTAGTCTGTTCAGTTTTAAGAGCAATAGGTTTATTTATAGTTACTGTATTCGTATTTGGATCAAAACGAGCATCAAAATCTGCTTGAATATCAGATATATATTCAAATTTTACATTTTTTACTTCTTGCTTCGCTTTTTGAAAAGCTTCTTCAATGCGCTCTGTATTTTTTAAAGTCTTACTAATATTTTTTTCAATATCCGCATCAAATATTTCTTTTCCTACTAATATTTCATTTTGCTTATTAGCTTCATTAAAATCTTTTTTAGCTATTTCTTGAGCGGCTAAAGTATATTTAGAATTTCCAATTTGAGCTATAGATTCTGCTGATTTATTTAAATTATTTGCATATTGCTTTTTTTCCTTTTTAGTTAAATTATCAAAAGAATCTTGCAATTGCTGTTTTTTCATTTTAATAAGAGATTCAATTTTTTGAACTCTTTTTTGAAATTTTTCTTTTCTATTTTCAGGAGCATTATTTAAATCAAATTTTGCTTCTTCAAGCCTTCTATTTTGCTTAGACAACTCTATATTCCATTGTTTTGGAGCAAGGAATTCTAATGCTTGTTGTTTTGATGCAATAGAATTAAACGCTCCTAAACTACCAACAGGAGAACCTAAAGCTAAACCTATTAACCCTTCGTTTATCGCTTGTCTATTTGCAGACTTAAATTCAAAAGGGTCATTATATACAGCGCTATCAACAATAGCACTACCCATTGAAGCAGACCATTCTTCAATAAAATTAGTAATACCCCCCCTAGTTAATCCTATTCCAGCATCAGCTACTTTACCTAAATATGTTTTAGTATAAATATCAACAGCTTCTTTATAAGCATTAGTACCTACCCCTAATTTTTTACCAATACCTAAAATCCCTCTTTGCATACCTCCGCCAATCATATTAGTGAAAAATTCCACTCCCCCCTTAGCGGCAGATGCCCCGTATATTTCTTCTAAAGTAGCTTCTGGTCTTTCTTTCAAAGCTCTTTGTACTTCTTGCCCTGTAACTGAAGACCCTATTAATGCACTACCATAAACAGGGCTCGCAATACTTAAAGCTAAATAAGGTGCGGCACTAAAGCCTTCGTTAAAAGCTAATTCAGCTGCATCTATATAATTTCCTTGCTCTATTAAAGAAAATGTATCTTGCTCATTCCCTTCTTTATCATATTTTTTTATAGTATATTGCCTAAGTAAATTACTTACATTTTCAAATACTTCATAATTTTCAATGCTAGCATCAACCTCAGCCCTTAATGTTGTATCATATCCCAAAGATTTTCCAATTGCATAATTAACAGGGGCTACACCATATTTATCAATTAAATTCATAAAACCACCTAAAATATCAATTGTAGTGGCCGCAATTCCTGCAGACATAGAAATAGCTGTTTTTGGAATATTAGTAGTAGCAGCTATATTTTTTATACGAATATCTCTATTTCTAGCTTCCGCTATTTTTGTTTTATCTTTTCCTGTTACTACAACTTCTTTTAATTCAATTGGTTGGAATTCGCCATCCCCAGCTTGTCTTAATTCTATTTGGCCTTCTTCTGTTATTATTGATTTTTTTTGTTGAAATTCTTTAAAAGGTTCAATTTCTGTATATTCCAATGAACCATTTTCCGGCTTGGAATCCATAACGGGTGCTGCAGTTTTCTCCACAACCGCACCCGGTGTTGTGGGAGTTGACTTTCCCAATTCTATGGGCTTTCTTTTATCAATTAAGCCATCTTTTTCTGCTTTTTTAATATAAGAATCAATATCCATATTGGATTCTTTTGCTGATTCTTCTACTTGCTCTAAAGTAATAGGCATTCCGTTAAATTCAAACATATTTTTTTTATTTAATTATATCTTGGTAAAAGACTAGGAAGAAAAGCTTTTTGTATTTGATTTAATTGTTCGTCTGTTAAAGGATAGTTATTAATATTATAAATTAAATCAACATCATTTTTATAATCGTATGATGCAATATATTTTGCAAGTGCAGCAATACCCTCTTTTGTTTTTAAATCAAATTGTGAATTTATTACTTTATTATTATCTTTATCAAGATTATAAAAAGTAATTTTATTATTTTTAACTTCAGTTTTATCAGGCATACCGCTTTTTTCAATAGCTTTTATTGGGTCAGATATTATAGAAGTTATTGTTTGATCAGCAATTTCTTTATTACGCTGTCTTTTTTTATCAGCCTCTGTTCCTGTATCAAATTTATCCGCATAATCTCGTCTATAGTCTTCATAAGATTCTGTAGCCGCCTTTTTTAATTGACTTTTAACCCATAAATTTAAATCTTCAGGTTCTCCGGGCACACCATCTCCTTTACCACCATTATCCATATCAATACTACCTTTAAATTTAGCAATATCTATATTACCATTTTTATCTTTAAAATCTGATATAGTAACAAATTCAGGCATTTCTTTTCCTAAATAATCAAATGCAATTGACAAAGCTTGTTCCGGAGTAAAATTTAAACTAGAAATAGCAGCATCAATATCTTTATTAAAACTATCTAAAGATTTTCCCTTACTTGCGGCTTTATCTGCAGCAGCATTAACGGTTGTAAAAGCAGCTGTAAAAGCTTCAGTGTCTACAGGAATATATGTTGGGTTAGCTAATTCATCAAATGGTATTTTTGCCTCAATTGTTTTCCCGTCTTCAGATTTTATAATAGCATTATTTTCAGCATCAAGTTCAAATTCTCCTTTAGCAATTTTATTTGTAATATTAATATCTTTAGAAGAATTAATCATACTAGGCTGTGAATTAGCGTAATTTGATATTATTTCGGGATATTTATCTAATAAAGAAGCGGCATCATCAATATATTTATTTACATTTTCATCTTGCCACATTAAAGCAGCCCCTCTGTTTAATCTTCCTTGCTTTATTGCGTCCTGTAATTGCTTATAATTTTGTTTTGCTATATCGCCCATGGCAATAACTCTATTTTTAATAGCAGGCGGCGCAAAATCAATTTTTTTAGAAGTTTTAGCCATATTTTTTTGAACCGCATATAAAACATCATCTCTTTGCTCTAATGCTTTTTTAAATGCTTCTGCCTCTAATTTTCTTTTTTCAAATCTAAGCTCTTGTTGTTTTAATTGCTTAGCTTGTTGTCTTTCAAAAGCCATTTGTCCTTTTTCAATAGCAGGCGTAATACTTACATATTGTTCTGCACTTGCAGCTCCTACTTTTTGTGCTAAGCTTGGATTATAATATCTTGATGCCATAATTAAAAATTCTTTTTAGCCATTTGCCCAAACAATTTAGCGTATTGATTTCCACTATTTTGATCTTCACCACCAAAACCTGGAACGCCCTTAGCCCCAAGAAATGCAGCTCCGCCGGCCCCTACAGCCTCAGAAACTCCACCGATCAAATCTTGTTTAGCCTGTTGTCTTGCATAATCAGTTCTTAATTTTTCTTCAGCTGACATACCAAGCAATGTTTCTGTTCTTCCTAATTCAAATTCTTGCTGTTGAGCAGCGCCTGCAGCTTCCAGCTGTTGTAACCTAGATGCTTCTCTTGCTTTCATCATTTCTATTTCTTTTTCTTGCTGGCTAATACTAGCAGATGCAGCTTGTAAATTTGATGCTTGTTGTTTTGCTAAAGCTTGAGCCAATGCTGCAGCACCCATTCCTCCTCCTCCACTTTTTAACGCTTCTAATGTTTGAGCTAAACCTTGTTGCTCTTGTTGTGCTTGAAAATCTGCTGCTGCAGTTGATACTTTTAAATCTTCAAAAGTATTTTCTAAATTAGCATAAGGATTGGTAAATTGAAAACTTTCATAAGCTTGTTTTCTTTGTCCTAATTCTAAATTAGCCGCTTCTTGTGCTCTTTTCCTTTTTCCAGAGCCAAGCATAGAGCCAACAGATTTAATTATGCCAGGAGCCGCTGCAATAGCCGCTATAGCTAATGGTGCAATTGCTTTATGCACATTAGGATCATTTGTTCCAAATAAAAAATCAATTAATATATTCATCTTAATTACTGCTTAAAAATACTTCTGAACTAACTGCAAATATTTCAGCTTCAGAAGTTGATTCGTTCTTAAATTCTACTTCGGCATAATAACCTATTAAGCCAGATGTGTTTATTTGACTGTCTTTACCAAAAAATATAAAAGATGTTGGTAATAAGCCAGTTGCATCACCGTCAATAGTACATACAATAGAGCCGGTATTTATTTCATCAACAGGGCCTATTCTTTTTACAGTTCCGTTGTCATTATAATAAATAATATCACCAATCTGCAAAGATGCGTTTTTATTAAAACTAGTATTTAGTGTTATTTGACTCATATTGTTATTATTACATTTTAATCAAGCATGTTAAAAGTTTTTTACTCTATTGTAATAAGAATCCTGAAATTTGTAGTGTAAATTTATCTTTCATGCCCGCATTAGCAGATAAATGCAATGGTTTTGAATCCCATATATACCCATCGCCAGCCTTCCAGTTGTCAGATGTTTTCCAAATATTATCTTCTTCTGATTTATATTGTAGCATATGCCCCACTTTCCAGTCTTCAAGATATATATTAGCTCTAACCTTTAATCTTTTATCATTAGGAAATTTTTTATTTATTTGATAAAAAGTATCTCTGTGTAAAGCAATGGTATTACCAGGGGGTTGTAAAATACTTGATATTGTAACAACTTCCATACCTGTTTGCTTACCTAATTCTTCAAAATCAACTTGTTTGTCTGTATACCAAAGCTGTTGTATTACAGTATTATCTTTAGTTAAAGTTTCTCCAAGTCCGTATTCTTCATGTATATCAGTAAGCTCGTGTAATTGATGTGCTAAACATGTTCCTTTATGTATTGAGTAGTCTTGCATTGGAGGTAAAAAGTAACTCCAATCATAATTTAATTTTATTTTTCTTAACATTATAATATATATTTATCGGTTATAACTTCATCTATTCCTGTATTTTTTTTCATCCATAAAGCTTCTTTGTAAGTATTTAATATTGGTTTCCCTTGAATATTAAAAGAAGTATTTAATAAAACCGGATGATATTCTAATAAATCATATATAAATTTATTTTGGTCTTTAGTTACGGTTTGTAATCTGCAAGTGCCATCTACATGCGTAATACCTGGAAAACTTTTATCTATAACTTTAACGTTATGTGTCATCCATTTATGTTTACCAAAAGTTTTAAAATACTTATAAGCCTCTTCTTCTCTGCAAATAGCAGCAAATGGCCTAAACCATTCTCTGCGCTTAACTTCCGAATTAAGTCTTTCTTTTACACCAGCTTTTGGGGCACATAATATAGATCTGTTGCCTAAAGCCCTTGCACTATATTCTGCTCTGCCTTGTATAATACCAATTATTTTATCATTAGATAACATATCTGATATTTCTTTTATAGATATATTTTTTGCTTCTGGCATATTATCATAAGGCTCAGAGCCTAAATATGCACTATCTATTGGATTTTGTGGTTTAATTAAACTTAATAAACAGCCCAATGCAATACCTCTATCATCTGCATTTGGCGAAACAAAAGATTTATAAATAGAATTATTTAATATATTCATTGCCCCACCACCTGTAAATTGTAATTCTCTATTTGGATATTGAAATATAAAAGGCATTACTATATCAGCAAAGTTTTTTTCAAACATATATTGCGCTGCATATGCTAAATTTTTAGCATTATCATCAAATTGATTACAACTACAAAATATATCAGCCCAATTTTTATGAGCAACACCTACTTCATTAGTATTACTCCTATTATAAAGTTCTGTAACATATTCAAAAAGTTTATAGTCTCTTTCACCATAAGCGGACAACCCCATTATTTTTCCAGCATAGGTTAAATTTCCAACCCAATAATCTTTTTCTTTATTTATGTCATTTATATAGTGCCCTAATGCAGCATATGGTACACACAAATCTTTTTGTGATTGATGTATTAGTTGCAATGGACTTCCTTTGCTACCTAAATATATATTAAAATGCCCATTATCAGATCCGCCATCAAAAGAAATGATTAATGATTCTTGTGCTTCTGAATGGTACATTACATTATATGCATGGGCATCATGATGAGGTACATGAATAATATTTTTAGCTCTTAAATGCTTTGTTTGATCTTGTGGCCATGAGTTTATCATAGCGTAATCATATTCTTTTACATTGTATTTAGATTCAAAATAATCTAATATTTCGTTCAATACTTCTATTGGGTTTGGTATTGGATGATAATAAAAAAATGCAGCATTTTTTATTTTAACCCATCTTTCAAGTTCTATAGCCTCAAGTATTGTTCCGCCATAAGATATGACTATTGTAGAGTTATGTGAGCCGTGTACTCCTAAATTAAATTTTTCCATAATATAATTCTCCCCATAAATCATGCCAGCTATAAGCCTCTACTTCCCATGGGTATTTATTGTATTGTATTTTATTTCTATTAAAATTTAAAGACTCTCTATGGTTGTCTATTTTATTATTATACCCTCTAATTATATTTATATAATCACTATAAGTAGACATTCTTGAACCAAAAAAATTATAAGCATTTGCACATATTATAGTATCTAAAACTAATTCTTTGCTTTTGCTTTCCTGTATTAAATCTTTTAAAAAAATTATATTGTATTTTTTCTTTAAAAAATTAAATAATGATAAGTCTTGTTCATCTGTGGCTATATATAAAGGCACAGAATTTCTAACTTTACCATCCAATAATTGCTCAAGATTTGAATATAAATCTTCCGTCCATTTTGTTTGTGTAAATTTAAAATCACCCCTTCTTATATGAACAGCATCATAATCACCGGGCATTAATTTATTAGCTTGTAAAAAAAACTCTTGTTTAAATTTAACACCGTTTTTTACTTTTTCTTGTATTATTTTGCGGGCTATATCATTTGGGGGATATACGTGATATCCAAAATGCCCAAATAAATTTCTAGGAAAATGTATTATTTTATCGTCAGACATTATATTATACAAAAAATCCCTATTATCGCAATTAAATTGATTAAAATGATTTATGTTTTCTATGCTATGATATATTAGTGATCTCCCAATAAAATTTTGTGGCCCCCAATTTTTATCTTCATCATTAAACATTATGCATTTTATATCTTTGCATATGCCGTCATAATTCTGCTGATCAGAAGAATATTTTATAAGTTCAGTGTCTTTATATTCTACGCATTCAAAATTATCAGTAAAAGCTTTTTTATCTAATATTTCCCAAATATCCCAAAATGTTTTTTTATCATGATGCTCAGCTAAAAATAAACAATAGCCCGGAGGAGGTAAAATAATTTTTCTTCCAGATACATATGACATAGCCCCAACCATTTCATAACACATCCTTATATTATTAAAACCACCCCACCACCAATCAAAAGAAATATATTTATTTTCTTTCATTTTTTTTACAAACAATTAATTTTCTATCAGAATAATTACCAAATTCTCGTCTATAGATAGATTTTCCATTGTCTGGTGATTCATATATGTATATTTTATCCTTGGTATGGTGCAAATGGTTCATTGTATGTATAATGTGTATATAAATTATCAAAATAAGTTCCTTGATATGGGTCTAATCTACCATGCATGCAACACCCAGATTCAAACATAATCATTTGCCCAGGTTCTACATCTACACCCCACCATTGTTTATCATGATCTTGTATATTAAGATTCCAAGGTGCATCTTTACCCATTGTAATACTTGATGCAACATGATGAGTATCTTGTCTATCAAAATGGGCCTTAAAAACAGTATTATTACTATAGCTTCTAATACCATAAACAACAGCAGGTTTTAGTTCCCTTCCGCACCATTCTTGGTGTATATCTAATAAAGCATTTTTTATAAATGCCACTTTTTCTGGATATTGATTAATATCTTGTAAAAAACTTATTTGCTTTGAATAATGTTCTTTTCCTGGATAATTTTCTTCCTGCATTTTAGATCTATCATAAAATTCGCTTAAAATGCTATACACAGCTGCCGGAACATCTACAACTTGAAAACCTTTTTCAGTCGCTCTTGTTATTGGTTGTAGCGGAGAAGGATCATATGGTATATAATCTCTTTGCTCTTTTACTAATATCATGATTTAAAATAATTTATATTTAACAATATACTTTTTGTAATACAGAGCCTGATGAGCTAACTTGTATTGCTGCACCACTGGGCCCAACATATAGCCATTGATTTCCGCCATTAAATGTTGTTGTACAAGTAGCTTCAGTATAAATAGTGTCTCCAACTTCTGGCTCTGTTCCACTTCCATTATGTCTTCTTCTTGCGCTTACATCTGTTGATGCGCAAGCAGTTGATGAATTGCTGTAAGTACTAGCGCTACCAAACCATTGGGTACAAGACGCAGCTACAGGAGCTGGAGTTGGACTTGGAGTTGGTGAAGTTGGCACTGGCACTGGCGCTGTAGGCGCAGGAACAGGTACAGGTGATGGCACTGGTGCTGTGGGTGTTGGTACAGGGCTAGGTGTTGGTGCAACTGGAGCTGGTACTGGCGATGGCACTGGTGCAACAGGTGCTACAGGGCTAGGCGCAGGCGATGGGGTTGGTGCAACAGGTGCAGGAGTAGGTGTTGGTGTTGGTGCAACTGGAGTTGGGGTTGGGGATGATTGACATTCTGAACAATTATCAAATTCTTGTACTACTGTTTGTGTAGGAGAACCATTAGCTTGATAACTGTCTATTGTATAACATATACCATTTGAGGCTTCTATTACAACACCTACACTTAAATTAGCATCATAAGCTATTTGCTGATTTGCAATTCCGCCGCTACAAAGTGCTAAATTCCAAACTGGTGTTGCTACAGGAGCAGGGACAGGTGCAACTGGTGTTGGTACAGGTGCTGGAACGGGCGTTGGTGAAGAACAAGCACTAAATGTTGAAATTGATCCGCTATTATCCACAGTTAATGCATTTCCAGATCCAGCGCTACTTACATCTTTGAAATAAGTATTATTGCCAGCATAAGGCGTTGTTAAAGTATTATTTAAATATAAAACATATCCATTGTTATGTGCATCTTGTAAAGATGACGCGTTTTGGCTTAAATATACAGTTACGGGTGTGCCAGTTCCATTACACGCATCAGTGCTTGTGCTCCATCCTTGTAAAGGATTTGTTCCAGATGAAACATTAGCGTATAATGTTAATGTATAATACGTTACTGTTGGTGCAGGTACTGGTACTGGTACTGGGGCTGGTGTTGGGGTACATCCAGATTGCCCGCTAACTATTTGAATACTGCCGCCACATAATGTACCTGGTGAGGAAGTTCCAACGGCATTATCCCAAACATAGTAGTCGCTTGTTATAGCGTCAATATAAGCTTGAGAGGATAGAACAGGTGTAATGCTTGTATAACATTGCCCTAACGCAGGGTTACATGCGTCTAATTTATAATATAATACTACTGGAGCAGGCGCTGTTGGAGCGGTTGGCTCAACAACCGGTGGAGCAGTAGGTGGAGTTGGTTCTGCAACTGGAGGAGCAGTAGGAGCTGTGGGCTCAACTACAGGAGGAGCTGTTGGCGCTGTAGGCTCAACTACAGGGGCTGGAACTGGTACAGGTACAGGACTAGGTACTACAGGCACAGGAACCGGAACTGGAACGGGTGTAGGGGTAGGCGTTGGTATGGGTGTTGGTACAGGGGTTACATCACTTGCAAATGATAATACATATTGTTTTGAATGAATATCATAAGTACCTATAATATTTTTTGGTGTTATTAATGTTTCCGATGGGGTTGGAGTTGTAGATGACAAATCAACTAATGAGCCTGAATATGATGTTATATTACCAAGACCTTGTATTGAAAAATCTTTAGAATCTATATTAGAAACGCTTTTTTGCGTACCCTGTACATTATTAAACCATTTACCTTCTTTTTCTACAAAAGTTAATACTTTACCAGATTGTTTGTCTGTTTGTATTGAATCAGCAGACCAATTTGCAGTACCTTCATATCCTAATGTTTTAAAATTTTTAACAGATGAAGGATTTTGATTATAAATAAATTTTACTTTAGAATCATATTGAGTGTTATAAAAATTATTATAATTACTTCCGCTATTATAATGTTTCCATAATTCTCCATTTTTAAATGTGTAATATTTACCATTTAATGATAGACCTGATTCAGGTACAAAACTTAATCTTGATGTCCATCCATTATTTTCTTCTCTAAATGATATAGATTCTTCTAATGTTTGTTGATTAAATTTATCTCTAAAATAGTCAGACATGCCATAATTAGAAACAACCGTTAATCCATCAAGTGATAATCTTAAAACAGCATTTCTTGCTTTATCCGTAAAATATATTTGATAACCATAATTAGCAAATGATTCTGGATTTTTAGATATACCAAATTCACCTGCAAACGGTATAGCTTGCCCTAATACTGCATTAGTAGCAGTTAGATTCACATTGCCATCAGCATTGTATAATGCATCTTTATTGGCTAATATTTTTATAATTTTATCTTCAGTAAAAGCTATAAGGTCATTATCTCTACCGTATAATTTTTGAATACTTCCGTATTCTCTATTTAATTCTTTTGTTATAGCTTCACCAGTATTAAATTCATTTAACCTGTTAACACCATTTCTTGAATTAAAAATACCAGAAAATATTAATCCACTTTTATTTGTTTTTTCTTTAAAACCGTCTTCGACTACTACAGATACTCTGACTTGATTGTCTATTGTATTTTCATTAAAATCGTCTCTTATTCTATTACTTTCTACTCCATTTCCAAAATCAAAACAATTAAACCATTTTAATTGCTTAGCAATAGTATAGTCAGCTATATCATAAGACTCTTCAGTCTCATAATATAAATCGAGTATATTTTGGTCTGGTACTGTTTCAAAAACTGGAGACGCCCAAGATCCTGTAAACGAAGGAGTTAATGATGCTGCGGTAGCAGCATTAAAAGAATCTTTTTCAATTTTTAAGAAAAAATAACCATCAAAATTTTCGGTTGAAGATATACTATCTGGTTTGCTGCTTTTAATACTAATAACTTTATATTTTAAAGAAGGATTCGCTTCAGGTAATGCGCTATCAGCTCTTTTCTTTAATATTATATAATCTTCTTCATTTACTTTATTTATTTCATAGCTAGGTATAACCAGCCATAAAAAATTAGAAGTGGGTGTTTCATCAAAAGCTTTATAAATTACTATATTATAATAACCTTGAGAACTTTCTTTAATAAAATATTTAAATGTTTTAATTCTGGCATCAAATGTTATACCTAATGGTAATGCATTCATTGAAACCTGTATTCTTTTTCCTGGATCAGTTAATCCATTTAATCTTGGAAAATCGCTTTTTATAATTCCACTGTCATTAGAATATACAGTTGTTTGTCTTCCATATTCATCTTCAAATACAATACCTAATTGGTATTTACGATGCGCTTTTATAGATCTATTTAAAGGCGCTGCCCCTCTTCCAACAATGCTAACATTAAATGAAGGGCTATAGGGTTGATAATTAGAATTAGAATCTAAAGTTATATTTAATCCGTCTATATAATTACCAAATATTATTCTATTGCTTGATATTTCCATAGCTTTAGCTTTATATGGAATATTATCATAGCTTCTTAATAATTGAGATTCTGGCAATACACTATAAACACTTTCTCCTGTTATTGTAGTTGTACATATATATGGAAATAAATTTGTTCCATATCCATCTAAATCTTCTTTTTTAATACTTTTGTATATGTATATATTTGTATTATTAGATTCTTTATATAAAATATCAACAGATTCAATATTTGTATCTTGAACATTAATCTCACCAAGTAATATAGATCTAGTTTGATTTTGCATTGAGGTATTATAGCCTTTTTCAAAATCATATTCTATAACTCCATATGGCCTAAATGCAACTTCTGAAAATGGAGAAATAACAGAATATTGATTATTTTTAAATTTCCATCTATAAGCAAATCTTACAAATTTATCTTCAAACATTATATCACCAGCTTTAACATTTGAATTTGTAAAAGTTAAAGTTCCGCCTAATATACTTTCATTTTTTAAAAATACTGCCGTTACTGTAGTACCCGCTATAGATACAAATGCACATTTAAATACACTAATATAATATGTATCTGCAATATAGAATATTTGATTTGCAGTAAAATTAGGGTCTGCTGAAAATGTTATAGTTGTTGTACTGCCTATATTAATTCCTGTAAAATCTCCTGTTGCAGTAATATCAACATTATTATTTTGCACATTAGTTCCTGTAGTATTAATAACTAATGATGGTGCATTTAAAGGCTTTTTCTTTATTAAAGTTATATCACTTTCTGTAATGTTTCTATTTGCATTAAGGATATCATCATAAATAACCGTAGTTGTAGAAAAGTTACTTGAATTAGCTTTAAATAATTCAATATCTATTATTTTTGGTTCTGAATTATCATCAGTCCATGCTAAATAACCTTCTATGATATTTATAGCTGTAATTTTATTTGTAGGAAATTTTATAATAGACTTAGATGCGTCTACTAATATTGGAGCAATTACTCCTGTAGATTCAGTATATTCAGCAATAGCATCAACAGATGCTCCATAAATAAACCAATATATTTTATCATTTTCAGTATCTGCAATGCTGCCTATACATTCAGCGCCAGAAATATTAATACTACTTAATTTGGAATTACCAGGTATATTATGTAAGCTTCCTGCATCGCCATTTTCGCTTATGCTAGCCTGTATGTTTAAAGCGTCTTTATATTCTCCAGATGGCAATATACGCTCATCTGCGTCTTTATTCATTTTTCCCTTAAGAAAAGTATTTTTAATTTCCGGCATTTAATTAGTGTTTAATTTGTTTACCTTTTCCACGCATTATTTGCTCAAGCTCTTTAATTTTAATATTACTTAATCTTAATTTTGCTTTTCTTTTTGCAGCAATACTTTCTTTTCTTAATCTTTGTACTCTATACTCAGGAGCGTCCATTTTATTAGACACAATTGCATAAGCTATATATTTATAAACCGCTTCTTCAGCAAATTTATGTACTTTCATTTCTTCTTCTGTAGCAAGACTATCAGATATATATTTTAATGTAATTATTTTACCTTGTAAATCACTGCTAAAAGATATTCTTCCGCTTACTTCATCAATATAATATGCGCCGTTTTTAGTTGCTGTTTCTGGGTTAATACCATAACGCTTACCATAATCAACATTATAACCATAACCTTCCTCTAAAAAATCTATATTTGTATCTTGCCTTGAATTGTTAATACCTGTTGCAGCATGCCATCTTGTTTCTGTTTCAGACTTATTAGCATATAATAAATTACCATTTTGATCAAATAAAAATCTATAATTTTGATCTTGTAATGGAGCTTCAGGCGTAGAAGATAATCTATTAGACATAATTAATTGCTCTAATCCAGCGTCGTCAACAAACGAAAGCTGAACATAGTTAACATAATCATGTGGTAAAGTCATCGATAAAGAAGGAGGCACCTCAATTTCCATTGATTTAATAGAACGTAAAGTATCATAACTTAATTCTTGGAGTGCACGTTGCGCATGAAAAGCTACTTCTGTTCTTTTTGCAGTATTAATCATTTTATCATCACCTATATAAGAAATAATAAAATTATTTATAAGATCAGCTAATGTTACATATTGGTAAGTACCAAATGCAGTGCCATTGTAATATTGTTCATGCGTTTGTGTAAGTAAAGCCATTTATTAAGATTTTTCTTGAGTTATTTTTTTGTTTTCTTCGGCTTCAGCAATTTCAGTTATTTCAAGTTGTCTTATTATAATACCAGAATAACTTAATATTTTTATAACCAAGCTTGTTTCATCAATTTCATGCAACTCACAATTAATAGTGTTAGAAGCATTATATAAAGCGGCACCATTAACTTCAGTGTAAGCCCATTGTACTTCATTTGGTTTTCTAACATAAGTACAACTGATTCCGCTATTTATAGTAGTAGGATATACTTTTATTCCCCAATGCCCACTTGAATTATCTACATTTTGTATAAATACAGGTCTTGTAGTACTTGGAGCAGCTAAAGGAGATTGATTATAATACAAAACTTCTTTTGCATCTACCTTTTCAACTTCAATATTATTGTATATAACCGTACCTAATTTATGCATATCTGACGGAAAATGGAAATGATCAGTCATATATGTTAATGCAGCAGACTTTTTAAACCTACTGATTTTTTCATCAATAAGTTTTACCATATTAGAGTACTCTGTATTATTATCACGCATTCTTTTGAATTGCTGCAAATCATAAAAATATTGTTCAAATATTTCTAATTGTGCTTGATTTGCTTTTAGATTAAATTCTTGTGGTGTTATATAACCTCTTTGCTCTTTGTTTAATATAGCAAGCACTCTTTGATAAACGGTATCGATGCTAATCATATTTTTTAATTATTATTATAAAGGGCCACCTTATAGTGACCCTCCACAATAAGGTAATTTATTTAAGTTTCTTTTCTATTGATTTGTAAACTTCAGTACCTTCATCTGTTTTTAAATATGCAGCAAATGCTGAATATGGATTTTCTTCAAAAGGAACAGCCATTAATTTTTTATTATTACTAGCCCAATGGAATGATCTTTGATCTGGTGATAAAACAATAATTCCAGCTTCAACAGCTTTAATTCCAATGTTTCGTAGTTGAACATTATCATCTTCTACTAAACTAATAAATAATGCAGGATTTCTTTTTGCAAACAAAAGTAAATCTCTTCTAATTTCAGAAGAAGTCATTCTTGATACTGCAGATCCTGATTCAACTCTTAGTACAGCTTCAGCATGATCAACATCTAGGTCTTTTGCTAAATTTAATGCCGCAATTTCAAGTTCAATATCATAAAGATCATCTTTAGCTTCTACTACCGCATCTAATTCTCTATATGTTAAACCATTTTGTGGATGATATATAGAAAGAAGCTTTTGTAAAGCTTGATCAGATTTTGGTACGAATAATGATCCGTTTTTAAATACAATATGCCTTAATGTTGAAAACCCTTCTTGTTCATCGCGAAATGGTGATTTCTGATTAGAAGCATATCTTAATTCTCTTGAATATCCTTTAGTTTCATCAAACCACATAAGTGGATTTCTACTATGATGTTTAGATGCTAAAGTGTACGTAATTGGTGCTTTATTACCAGTTAATACGTAAGTTCTATCTTTTACAACCCAGTCTTGTTCTGAGGCTGTTATTTTCTTTGTTTTTGTAGCCATAATATAATATAATAAAATTGTAAAAAAGTAAAGATAGAGGCGCCGCAATGACGCCTCATCCTTACATTACTAATTATGCAGTCTGAGTAACAGATTTGAATAATACAAAGTTGTTAGCTCCCTGTACACACAAACATCTTTCAGATAAGAAGTGTACATTCATTTCATCAACATCAGAAGTATAAACTCCACCTACAGATCCAGTGATCCAAGATTTCATTTTTCTATCATCAGCTTCAGAAGCGCGGTAACGAACGTGTAGGAAAGGACGCTTAATGTTCTTACCTAATTGTTGATCGTATACAGTTGAAGTACCAGCAGGTACAAGTACACCATCAATATCTTCAGTAAGACCACGAGTAGCAGCATCATTTAAATATTTCCAGTCAGTTTTGTAGAAATCATAAGAACCTCTGCGGAAACCGCTGAATCCTAAATTAAGTGCCATATCCTCACTGTTGTTGAATACTCCGTAAGAAGTACCACCATTATAGTGAGCATTTACAGCTCCTAACATATCATCAAATGCAAGTGCAGTAGCTCTGTTTAAGAAAAGCATGTTTTCTTCAATAGCTCCTTGCTTGTCAAGATTTTTAAGAATTTCATCAAAATCTTGTAATGCAGTACGATCAGCTCCAGCATTAGAAAGCGTACCTTCACCAGAATTAAAGTTTTGATAGATATTTCCACGACCTTCAATAGCAGCAAAAAGACCTTCAGTACCTTTATATCCAGAACCAAGAGCAGCAGAACCAGCAGCAGCTAATTCACCTTCTACCATTGCCATTTCAAGATAATCTTCAAAACGAAGTCTTGTTTCATGCTCAGATTTTAAATACCATAGATAACCAGAAGCACCGTTTTCAGTAGTAACTTCAACCCATCCAATTTGTGCAGTATCAGAACCAGAGATAGAATATTTATCTTTAATAATGATAGGTGAATTGCTAAATTGTTCAAATCCAGCGTCAATAGATCCAGCCATTCCAGCAGTACCTTTTCCAAATTCAGAACCGTAAACGAATACTTTTACAGCTACAGCAGTACCAGTTGAAAGACCTGCAGCATCAAGATCAGCTCCACCGTAAGGTTTTACAGTAAAAGTGTCAGTAGCTACAGCAGTAACTACAGCTTTAACGGTAACAAGACCTTCAGCAATAGCTACAGTTTGTCCAACGCGTACAGCGTGTCCAGCTTCAGTGATAACACCAGTTGCAGTATTAGCAGCTGCTGCATCATAAGCAATATGTAATCTTCCTTGCTCTGACCAAATGATTTGATCTGAAGCAGAAGGAATTTCAGCTCCTACCATGCGTAAGAAAGAAGAAACAGAGCGATTTCCGTAACGCTCAACTTCCTTTTCGTATACGTCTGGTAAAAATTGTTGTGCAAAGGTACCACCCCCTGACCCAGAGTCAAAAGTAAGGTAGTTACCTGAAAAAAGTGTTTTAGTTGGTGAAGGCGTTAACCCAGCAGGAAACGATCCACCTGTTGCAAATAATCCCATTTCAGTGTGATTTTAAGTTATTGTTTAAGTTTTATTCTAAGTTTTGAACTATCATCACCACTAATTGCTCTAATTTTTATACCCGAATCTGTTGTAACCGCTTCATGAGTACCACGTGGATTCATATCCACATTTTTGGATTGTGCCATTGCTTCTTTAATAGCATCAGCTCTACCCTGCTCATAAAAATGATTAGCAATAGAATCAGCATTCATTGCTGTAAATAATGCTTTGTGATAACCCGCAGCATCAGACATATTATTATTATTGTCAACAAACTTGCTAACTAAGGAATTAATATCTGCTTGTGTAGATTTTACAGTGTTAACATCATTTACATTAAACCTATATTTGTTATTGCCAACTTTATATTCAAAACCTTTGAATGAGTCAGAAAACAATTCATTTGTTTTTTGTTCAAATACAGATCTTTGCTTTTGTGCTAATTGTTGTGATTGATCTTGTTCTTGTTTATAGCTATTGTAAAACTCAACCGCTTCTCTAGCTTCAGGAGATAACTTTGAACTTAACTTAAGATCATCGTAATATTTACTCTTTAGGCTTGTTAGATTTGATTTAGCTTCAGCAATACTTTCTTTTAATAAGAGCTTTTTTCTTTTGATGTCTCTTTCATCATCAACCTCTTCATCATATGAAAAATTATCTTCCATTAAAAAGCTAATTTCATCTTCTGACAAATGAGGTTTAGTTTGACGATAATGTTCACGGAGCAATTCCATGCTTTCCATATCGTCGTAATTTTTATTTAATCTTATATAGTCTTCAAGTGTTCCGCCTGTATCCTTCATAAAATCAATTAACTTATTGATATTTTCAGGTAACTCACTGGCTTCTTGATTATTATTTACACTTTCTGACTCTTCTTTAAGCTTATTCGGTATATCTTTTATTTTATCCGCTAAGCTTTGTTTTTCTTCTACCTTCTCTTCATCCTGTACGAGCTCGATGACTTTGTCTTCGTCTCCCACGCTTTGCAATTCCACTGTGGGGTTTTCCCCTGCTTCTTCGCCCTGTTGTACTGGCTCCAGCACGCTGCTCTCTGTGCTTGGTTCTTGAACGGCATTTGCTTCTTGTTTAGGTTGTTTTCTTAAATCAATTTTGATTGTACCATCTTCACTAGTAGTGATATTGGTATCATCATCTTTTGTTTCAACAATAGCAGGCTCAGCCGCTTGTTGTTCTTGTGCTTGTTGTTCAACCGCCTCTTGTGCAGTTTCTACAACATTGGTTGTTTCTTCAGCCATAATAAAATAATATATAATTAATAAAAATGTAACTTATGTTACCTTGGTTCAAACATTTCTAAATTAAATCCACTACCCATTGTATCATTACCAGCAGATTCAAATTCTTGTTCACCCTTTCTATCCTTACGCTGTTCTATAAGTCTAGATTGTTGTGATGCTTGTATTCTTGTTCTTTCGTCTTTACGATCTTCTTTATATTTTTCTTTATCATTTAGCATTTGAGAATCTTTATCTTTTAATGCTATATTAAGATCAAACTCATATTTCATAAGTTCTTTCTTAAGTTCTTTTTCTTGTTGCATTTTTTGCATTTCAAGCTCAGCTTCAATTTGAATAAGCTGTACTTTTTGACCAGTAAGTGCTTGATTTTTTTGCACTTCCATTTGCGCAGCAACTTGTGTATTTTGTGAATTAGCATCTGCTTGCGCTTGTATATTAGCTTGCTGGCGTTGCTGGTCTTGCTCAAGTTTTTTACGTCTACGTACTTTTAATAATTGATTAGCAAGCTTAATATTTTTTATTTCTCTAATATCAATAGCATCTTCAAGATAAATTTGATCTTTAGCTAACGCTTGCTGTATATTATTTTCAAGTAATTGTTTTTCTTCTTCATCTGGCGCTAATTCAATAAAAATACCAAAGTCATGCAAATGCATATTTTTAATATCATCTAACGCCCCAACATTAAATCTCCCAATGCTTGATATAAATGCATCTCTAGTTGGTGAATATTCTAGCACGTCTGATATTCTTAAGCTAATAGCTTCTGCTGTTTTTATAGTTAAAAATAAACTTGATTGTAATATATGTCTTGTTGCTGTATTTGAATTTGCAGCCGCAAGTTTTTGTAAACCAACTAAAGCATATTTATCAGGTGTTGAACCATCTCTTGCTTCATTTAATCCCGTTACATCTCTAATCATTTGTAAATAATAATTATAAGTGCTAATAAGTGAACTTATTTTATTATTACCACCATTAGATGTTAATTCTTGAATTGGTACTTTACCGGGATTCACATCACCATCTTGCGTATATGATCTACCAATAACAGAACCTGTTTGGAAGAACATATTTAATGCTTCTTGCGGATTATAATTTGTACCATTACCCAAATCAATTTCAGCTAATCCATCCGCATCAAGATAAACTCCATCTGGAATCATTCTTGATAATACTTGCTGTAATTTTAAATGAGTTAATTGAATCATATCAGCAAACCCAGTTATACGACTCACTAATGATTCAATTCTTCCTTTATATATTCTAGGCGCCACAACATTATAATTCATCATTACTTTTGTGGTATCGCTTTTAGGTCTTACCATGTTTTTAGCAAGCTCCCACTTTAATAATCTTTTAGTACCTAATATAAATGCACCATCATAAACTACTTCTATTGATCTTGCCGCTTTTTCAAAACGAGCTCTTTGATCTTTTGGTGGATCAAACTGATCATTTTTTCGTATAGCTTTATCTGCTCCGCTTGCGGTTTGCTTAATTTTGAATACTTCGTTATTATATGTTTTATAATTAAAATACAATACTTGAATAGTATTAGCATCAAGTACGCTATCTTCATTTATAAATCTATTATGTGATGCGGGCGTTTGTACGCCTTGTTTAGTCAATTCATTTAAATCTTCATCAGTAAGATCTGGGAATTGCATTTTTAACTCATTGATAGTCACACTTTTAACTTCGCCAATATAATATATATCGTCAAAATAAGGTGATTCAGTATACGAATAAACTAAATTTGCTGGATCTACATATTTAATTTTAATTCCTTCAGACTTATTAAATTCATTTTTTGTAGAGCCAATACCAATAACGGTTAAATCATAATTTACACGACGTTGTGTTAAATCATAATTGTTTTTATTAAATACAGCATTAATAGCTTGCTCTTCTGCAATTTCAATAGATTGTTTATATTCAAGTTGCATATGCAATGAAAGTTCATCCTCGCTTTCTGGAAGTGTTTTAGGATCATTGCTATACACATTTATACCAAGTTGTTGTTGAATCTTATCTGATATCTCTCTAGTTTGCATATCAGTTAATATAGACTCAACATATCTTGTTCTTTTTTCTACAGACGATGGATCTTGCGAGAAAGCTTTAATATCATAAAGTCTATCTGACATACCATTAACCACTATATCAACAAACTTTGGTATAATAGGTACAGGTTTCCAATCAAGATTTAAATAAGATAAATCACCATTAATAGATAATTCATCTTTGTATTTTTTAACAGATTGTTCTCCTCGTGCATATAAGCGAAGTCTATGATATTCATCTCTATTAGAATAGAAACGGGTGGCGCCAGAGTCTCTTTTGAACCATTCATGTTCAATAGCACGGGCTACTTTTAATCCGTATTCTGAACCAGCCTTTTCAGCATCACTTGCTATTTGACTTGGAAATGAACTTTTTAATATTGTTTCAGCCATGCTATTTAATTATTTGCGAGTGCATTCCTTTATTATTAAATCTTTTTATTTGTATACCTAAACTTTGTTTTTCGTATTTTGGTTTTGGATGATATAAGTGCCTATTACAAGCCATAATAGCGAGCCCGGAACTAATAGTAGCATCATATTTTGTTCTTTTATTTATATCAAATTTTGCCCAATCATTCAATGTTCTGTTAAAATATATATTACCAGAACCATTTTCATTATAGCCAACGTATTTGTCTATATATGATTCAATAGCAGCCGCGTGAGCTTGCTTTATATCTTCTGATGTATTAGGTATTCCGCCTATTTCTTTTTCTGTTATAGATAATTTATTCCAAATTTTATCAGGTCTATTCATTGAAAACCCTCTATAACCTCTTCGTTTTAAATGGTATAATAATCTTGGTTTATTATTTTCCGCAAGTATTGGCATACCATAAAATACAATTGCCATCAGTACATCCTCAAAAAACAATTCTGCTGTTTGAGGTCTTGCTACATATTCTAAAAAAAACGTATGCGGTGGAGCATCTTCCATGCTAAATATCGTAAGGCCATGTAGCGAGCCTTTAGAACCAACACCATCTGTTGTACCTGATATATCATATGAGTCACAGCCAAAAGCGCCTATGTGCTCATTACCGGGATGTTTCATCCCATTCTTTACTATTACATTGTTTTGCAGATTCTTAGGAGGCACCCATGAAACTAAAAATCTACCATTAGGATTTGGCGTAAACATTACCTTTGTATCTTTAACACCGTTTTCCCAAGCAAACGATCCTTTTGTTACTAAACCATCTCTTACAGCTTCTTCATTAAAATCTATTTGCTCATATATTTTAGCTAAGTTGAATATACTATTTTTAGCTTCATCTCTAAACGCATGCTCCTCAGTACGAGGAAATTGGCGATAATATTCATTTAAACCATCGCTGTCATGCTTAAGTCCTTCAACTTCATTTTCCCAAAAGTCTATGACACCTGTATCGATATATTGGCCGTCGACTCCAAGGACGGATTGTTCTGGAGTATCAAAGACAGGGTATCCAAAAGCATCAATGTATCCTTCGTAGTTCCATTCCATAGGTATGAACAAACTATATAATCCCGAGCTAGTCTGTCCATTTTTATTTCGTCTTGTAACGTCTGAGTCATGGTATAGTTTTTTAAAATTGTCACCTCCTTTGTCAAGAGCATTAGAGGTAGAACCCATCATACATTTACCTATGATTCTGCTACCAAGTCTTAGAGTGGTTTTTGTAACCCTCCAGTTATTTAATATATTGTCTGGTCTTTCCCATTTACCAGATTCATCGTGAACTAATAGCCTTAGTTTTTCCCCATCATAAGAGTTATCACCTGTGTTTTTCCAGTCAATAGTTGTATCTAACCCTTCTAATATTTGCTTTTCATTATTTTCCGTAATGGACTTTTTGGTAAGCTTTGAGGCGGGGACACGGTAGGCAAGCTCCGATTTTGGCCTGTCCATTCCGTCTTGAATTGGTTTAAAGAAGAACGGATAGTTGACTGATATGGGTACCACCTTGTCGGTAAACATCTTTTTAGCATCAGCACCGGACTTTGATAATATCCCAAATCTAGCATCTGATGTAATTGTTGCTTGGTTAACAGTCTCCGCTGATGACATAAAGCTAAACCCAGAGCGTCTGTTCTTGAGGTAGCACATTCCATAACATCGTGGATCTGCTTTGCATGCCTCCCAGAATATAAAGAATAATCTATTTGCTTCTCTATAATCTGGTTGCCCAACATCAATCTTGGTGTGCTGCAAGTACATGTAATGAGAGCCAGTAATATAAGTAGGTATATTCTTGTTATAGAACCAATATCCTTCTTCACGTCTGGTAAATTCTCTATCAATATATGCATACCATTTGTTTTTAAAAGCGTCTGGATATCCTTCCCAATCAAATATACTTTTTACATTTGAAAGTTCTTTTGGATATTCATGTGAAACCCATTTATTATCAGTGTTATCTATTTCTTTTGGCACAGATGGAAGTGCGATAACTAAATTTTGTATTTCAATTATTTCACCTATTGTGCCGTCTTTGCTGATAACTATAATATCGTATTCTTTATTATAACCATACTCCCATTTTTTATACCTGTTATTTTTTTTAATAACTTTATCTTTAATAGGCTGTATAGTTTTTACTAAATGCTGTTCGTACATTACTTAGATCTTCTTTCAGCAAACCCTTTTAAGCTTTCTTTAGCTTCTATAGGCTTGTTCTCCATTAAATTTTTTTCAGCTTCTATTCTTGTAAGAATTTCAAATGCATCAAAAATTGCTAATTTTTTTGTAGCAGCAGCATTTTTTAATCGGTCAGCAGCTAATTCATCTTCGCCACCATCTACAATTATTTCTTCCTCTGCTACTCTTATAAGCTCGTGTACTGCTTTATACCCAGCTTGTACGATTTGTTTTTTAAGATCTTTTGCATCCATTATATTAAATAAAATTATAATTATTAAATTTATCATTAAGACATCTTTCTTTTATTGTTTTATGCGTAGTATTTAAAGCTTTTGCACATTCTCTTAATGAATTATATTGAATATTATCAACTTCTAATTTAATTCTATTTTTTTGGCCTAGCATACTATTATGCTTTCTTTCAGAGTTGAATTTTTTGCCTTTTAAGGTATTTGATATTTTTTTATTTCTTTCTTTTGAATATATAATATTATTTGCTCCCTCTCCTCCGTCAGTCATATTATATAAGCATCCTGTATTTAAATCTTTTCTGCCATATAAACAAATAAATTCTTTTTCCTTATCTATAGCCTGCTCTTTTGTTAAATTTTCAAAAAGAATTTCAACTTCATATTCTGATTTATTCAGAACGCCAAGCCAAGCTTTATTTCTGTATTTTTTAGAATATGGTCTATATTTATCTTTAAATATACCAATATAAAATGGTTCATTTTTATCTAAGCGTATATGCCTATAAACTCCCCACCCATTTTGGATTGTATTCGACTTCAGATCCTGTGCGTTCATATTTAATTGAAATTGAATTTAGTGGTACTCTATATAATTTTTCATTGTCTATAATGAACTCATATTCACTATTTGGTGTAAAACCTATCAAATCATTATCTGATAATCCAAAGCTCCTTAAATCGTCTCCTAAATGCTTTAAAACGCCTGTTAATGGTTGTTCTTTATCTGTATCTAAATAATTTAAGCTATGTATTGGTTTTACAAAACAAAAACCCGGCGGTGTGTACCATTTACCGTTTCTTTTGTAAAGAAATATTTGATCGTAGTAACAAAAGTATTTATTTTCTTCAAAATAGTTTCTACTATTTTTTTCATTACCACGCATATCGTAATATCTTCTAAATACATTATGATGTATAATTACTTCATCCCCTATTTGTAAATATTCATTTTCATTAATAATTGGAAGTGCAAGCACTCGTCCATTTCTATTTACAAACTTATGGTCTTCTATTGATGTATTTAAAATTAAATTTTCTTTTTTGTTATTGTATCTACCGTTAATTGGTTCAACAATATAACAATGCGTATGCTGCATTAATATTCTAAATTAAATTCTACTGTAATAGCCATGTTTTTATTAAACTCTTTCCATGGTAATATTTCATCATTTTTTTTGATGTAAACAATATATTTTGTTTCTTCTTCTATAATATCACATATTATATGACCTCCGTAAACTTCTTGGCCAATTGAATAATGCATTGCATTATCTTTATAATCTCTACCTATAGAGATTTTTCTTATATTTGAATTCATTTTATTATTTTATTATTTTATTTTATTTTGCTCCGTATATCTTCAAATCATTCATTATTTTATTGCTAAATAGATGTAGGTATTACCCGATGCGTTAGTTCCTGTAAAATTTGC
>Ga0222715_10000444_pt1 | contig 40987 bp, 41 predicted proteins | sample C33_9DmetaG_FD_165056 | JGI IMG/M metagenome (GOLD analysis project Ga0222715, IMG submission 165056) | Estuarine water microbial communities from San Francisco Bay, California, United States - C33_9D | ecosystem: Environmental > Aquatic > Marine > Unclassified | place: USA: California...
AGCGTGAACGGAAATGTAGCGGCCCTGGCCAGTGATGCAATGCTGCGCTTGGCTGCGTTCTTATCCTGCCCGCTTGAAGTCAATATCTTCTACCGTACGCCGGAACGAATGGAGGCCATCCTGGGCTTTCTCGATGAACGGAGAATCGCTCTCGGCTTGGATGTTGAAGTTCTCGGTCACACACCTGACGCCACCATTCCTGGTCTGAAAGGGCCGCGGGCCGCTTGCCACAAAGACGGAATTTTAGCGAGCGATGTGATCCTTGTTCCACTTGAAGACGGCGACCGTTGTGAAGCGCTTGTCAATATGGGAAAAACGGTCGTTGTCATTGACCTCAATCCACTTTCTCGCTCAGCCCAACTCGCTTCGGTGACCATTGTGGATGAATTGTCCCGGGCGCTCGAGACCATGCTTGAAGCAAGTGAAACGATGAAGGATTTGACGATTGACCCTGATTACAACCATCAAGCTGTGCTGAACGCAGGCCTTCAGGAAATGTTGAACGGCCTCAAAGAGGATTAGCGTTCTTTCAATTTGTCACCAAGACGTGTGGCGATTCCGATGCCCACATCAGAGCATGAGGCAGTCCCACCAATATCGTAGGTGAGGGAGCGCCCATCTTTGAGGTGCTCAGCAACACTTTCATCGATCAAGCGACCAATGGCGATGAGGTCTTCGTCGCCGTTTTTGCGTCCGAGGTAATCCATCATCATCTGAATCGAATTGATGGATGCTACTGGGTTGACTTTGTTCAAACCTGCATGCTTTGGTGATGAACCATGAACAGGTTCGAAGAATGCATGGTCGTCGCCTACATTGCCTGATGCTGCCATTCCCATTCCACCTTGAAGCACAGCGCCCAAATCGGTAGAAATGTCACCGAACATGTTCGATGTAACAACGACGTCGTAGTGTTCTGGTGAACGCGTCATCCACTGCATGAATGCGTCAATATATCCGTAATCGGCTTCTGTTCCTGGGTGATGAGATGCGATCTCTTCGAAGGTTTTACGGAACAATTGGCAGCCCCGTGTAACGTTGGATTTGTCAATACAAGAAACACGGCGAATGCCGTCTGAGGGGGCACCGTTTCGCGTCTCTGCGACTTCAAAGCCCATGCGGATGAGGCGCTCGGATCCCGCTTTTGAAATTGGACGGGGGTCGTAGGCAACTTCTCCTTCAAGACCCGGGAAGGTCATGGGCTCGGGTTCATACTCTGGACGCCCTTGAGCACGGTCAGCACTACGGCGGAGAAGGGCGTGATAGAGGCCCTCCGTGTTTTCACGCAGAATGGTCATGTCGACCATGCCTGGCTCCCAAATCTGACGGAAACCACCGTGAATTTTGTGAGGGACGCCCTCATAGAGTTTGATCGGACGGACGTTGGCGTACAGGTCCAATCCACTGCGGAGCCCGAGGATCACCGAACCGCCGGCCAAATCGCCATTAGGCAACCGTGCGCCGGGATAGCCAATGGCTCCGAGAAAAATTGCATCGGTTTCATTTTTACAGAAATCAAACGAGCCTTCAGCCCATTCTTCTCCCGTGGCCATGTAATGCTGACCGCCGCAAGGAATCACGGTTTGTTCAAACCCATGGTTGGTATGGGCTTGTATCGTGTCGAGAATTCGCTGCGCTTCTAGAGCAACTTCGCGGCCCGTTCCGTCGCCAGGCAATACCGTGATTCTGTGGTCACCCATGCTTCTCGCACAGGCCTCTTCTACATGAACAAAACCCTGCTCATCAAAGAATCAATCCTGCGAAAGAGAGCCTTTATGCTGTAAAATGAAGGCCTTTGATTTGCTCATTAAATCCCTCAAAAGAGTGGTCTCTGAGGGGGATGTTTCATAGGCTGTCAATAAACAAGGAGAAGCATGGCAGACGAGCATCAAAACGAGCATGAAAGTCGCTTCAGTCTTGAAGACCTGCCCGCTGAAGTAAGGCAACTCGCTGACACGATGATGGGCGTCAACCCAAACTGGAACATCCAAGATTGGTTGATTGAACAGGCCAACATGTCGATGGACCTGCTGGCTGCTGACCTCTTACGAGAGAAGATGAAAATTGAACAACGCCTTCGAAGACTTGACGACCTCGGCCGACGCTTGGATGTCAGCGAATCCGAAACGAGTTCTGATGACCCTCATCAGCGTAATTTGTTTGATTGCTTTGACTTGAACGAAGAACATCCGCTTCGTGGCTTAGGCGAACGTGCTGTTGTGCCGCAAGAAAGCAATGAAACCGAGGAACGCCACCCGTCAAATATTTTCCTAGATTTGCTTCCAAATGACAACTCTGACGACCCGCTCTTGGCGATAGCGTGCCAGTCCGTCATCATGGCTGTTGAAAACGAAATGAGCAAGGGCGAGCCTGTGGCCAGCTTGGCATCGATTTTTGAAGCAACACGCGAATCAAACATTGAAGACAGTGAAACAGACGAAGCGTTGGACCACTTACTCAGCACCAGCGTCCTGCTTGAAATTGATGATGATTGCTTCATTTTGCTGCCCTCGTGATGGGGTCCCATAGAAGTCCCGCAGACCTTCTTTACATAACGGCGTTGTAATTACTAGACATGGGAATACTTAGATCCATCCTTTCAGGAATTATCGCTTGGTTTACCGCAACAGCCCTCTTGTTCCATCCCGAAATGGCACTCGGCATCGCCATCGTGGTCGCTTTCCTCTCGGAATCAGCCCAACACAGTGCGGAATTAACTCAGATGCAACGGCATGGGAGAGAGGTGACTGTCCACCTTCGAGATGCGAACAGCCATATCGAGGAATTAGAACGCGCCCTTACTCGGCGGCACATTGAACTGAACAATGCGATTGAGGAAATCCATCGTCGCGATGCTGTTGGGAGTCCAGCCGCAAGAGAGTTGCTCAAGCGTCAAGAAGAGGCGATGACTGCTGCCTCTAAGGCGCTTGAAGCGCGCCATGAACGCAGTGATGTGGTACTCAACAGCATGGAGCGGATGCTTGATGTCCAAGTCAACCAAACCGCCAAAATGCAACAGGCGATGAGTGACCTTCTCCAACACATGGTCCAACAACCACGCGCTAATGTGACCATGACAGACAGTGTTCTTGTGCAAGAGAATAATGCTGCCTCGAACCGTGACCGAGAACAATTCAGAGAACTCAATGAATGGTTAAGTCGTCAAGCGGCATCTTCACCATAGTGAAGCCTTTCCCAGCATCATGGCGAGCGTAACGAAGCGAGAGGCTGCTCAACGTGTTCTTGATGCTGAACAGACGGCAGCACTTATCCCAAAACGCATCATCATCGGGGGTGTTGTTTCCCTTCTATTGGCGGGCGCTATCTTCTACCTCACACGGTGGGAGTTTGGGCTTGCTGCACTGTTAATCTTCGGACTTTTGTTGCAATTTGCCGCTGAACGTATGGGAGTCATTATTGATGCAAGTCGAGCCAACGGGCTCAAAGACCTCGGGTGGGATGTTGAAACGGAACTCACCGAAGAGGCCTTGGAAAAAATACGTCGGATCAGCCAAGGGTAGGTGAGAGTGTGGCCGGGGCCGAGCGCGAGTTAATTCAGCACTTCTTTTCCGCAGAAGATTCTCAACGAAAACGGAATTTGTTGCTCATATGGACCTTCATGATCCTCGTTGATATTCTCTTAATTGCTGCCTATATTCAAACTCAGGATATTCAGGCAATACTCTCTATGTTATGGCCCGTACTCCTTATTGCACTGATCCTCTTGTACTTTGTTCTCGTCGGCTCGCTGAGAAGTCAGCAATCCATGGAAGGACGCTTGAACGCACTCCTTGACACCATGGAACTCTCATGGGATGATGTGGGTGAATTGGATGTGTCAGAGGAACGACGAAGTCTCATTCTTGATGCATTTGCCAACAAAACCATTTCGGGTGGGCGTTTCAATTCAGATTACCGTCGAACCCGAGGGACAGACGAAAAAGGACCTGCTTTTGGAGATGACAAGAGCGCTTTTCAGCCCTCTGCAGAACGCCGAGATCCAGCGACTCACGAACAGGATTATGACGGGTTAGAAGGTCCATTAGGAACGGCCGAATCCCTCGTCGAAGAAGCCAATCAATCCTATGCAGCCCGCGCCCAAGAGCGATGGGGAGCCTCTGAAAAAGCCGACGTGGATTTGATTGAAGCGGGCATTGACCGCTTAGGAGATTTGGTCAAAACAGACTGGTTCCAAAAAAATGCCAAGGATGGCGCTGTTAAGGAATTGATGGAACAGGATGAACCCGTGTAAATATATGGGCAGTTTCAATATTGAACCCCCGCCTGCCAGTATTATGGAAGTCAAAGCAATCCTCGTAGCAGGAGGGCATGGCTCCCGACTTCACCCTTTTACGGACTATGTTCAGAAAACCATGTTGCCCCTGCATGAACGCCCTGTTATCGACTATGCATTGGGTACCTTGCGAAGAGCTGGAATCAAGGACATCACCATCATCTCAAACCAATTTATCGGCCAAATCAGTGGGCATGTCGGCCAGGGGTTGCCTGGAGAACGAATTCACTACGTGATTGAAGAGAAGCCTATGGGCGTTGCACATGCACTGCGACTCGCCAAGCCCTACAATGAACATACCCGGGTCCTGGTCTATTTTTCAGATAATATCACGACGCTTGAACTGAAGGAAACCGTCAATGAATTCTCAAGCAGTCACGAACCCCCTGGATGCGTACTTCTGGCGCGCGAAGAAGAGCACCCTGAATCCTTTGGCGTTGGTGTTCTTGATGAACATCAAACGCTTGTTGATATCGTTGAAAAGCCAGCAGATCCACCCTCAAACCTAGCCATCGGTGGCATTTACCTTTACGATGAGCGTTTTTGGTCCTTCTTAGACCAAGCCGTAGAACAACACGGCAGCAATTTTTCGATTTCTGATGTCAATCGCATGTACGTTCAAAACGGCGAAGCAAGACTGATTTCAATCGGGGCTGAAACTTGGATAGATTGCGGTACGCCCGACGCCCTCCTGCAGGCATCGAACATGGCAAAAGATGGGAAATTAGATCCCACCCCCTACCGAAACTGAGGTGAGCATGGGATGAAGATTGGAATCATTGGAGCAGGTATGGTGGGAGGTGCAATTGAGCATTGCTTCAAGGACGCTCACGAACTCTTTGTTCATGACCCTGCTCGCGGCACACGCCTCGATGATGTCACGAGTAAGGTCGATGTTGCATACATCGCCGTCCCTACACCTCCCCATCCCGAATCTGGAGCATGCGACACGAGTATTGTTGAGGCCCTTCTCAATGACCTACCAGAAGGGTTCACTGCGGTGATCAAAAGCACCGTCGCTCCGGGCACAACGCAGAAGTTTCACGAACAGTATCCTCACTTGAAAATTGCATATTCACCTGAATTTCTCGTCGAGCGACGGCGATTGGAAGATTTTGCGAATCAAGACATCCTTGTCGTGGGGACCCATCACGAAGACGTTGCCCAACTTGTCTTCCAACAGCATCGAGAAGCGGGTGTTCTTCGAACCGAACAGTTGTTTCACGTCACGCCAACGCAAGCTGAATTGGTCAAATATACGAAGAATACCTTCTATGCGATGAAGGTGACCTTTGCAAATCAACTCTATGATATCTGTCAGGAACTTGATGAGGACTGGTACACCATTCGCAACATTATCACCGCTGAACAAGCTCAACCCATTGGCCCGTCTCACCTTGACCCTATTTTTGGCCTAAAGCGTGGTTTCGGTGGCAAATGTTTGCCCAAGGACAGTCTTGCTTTGGGCTCACTTGCTGAAGAACTTGGCGTCAAGTATGATTTTATGGACGCCATACAGAATGACAACCAACGGTTACGAGAGATTCTGACTGGGAAACCAAGTGATGTGATCACCAATGACGACTGAGGCGAACAACGTCGACTGGCTCAACCAATGGGCTCCTCGTGGAAGTCTGCAGCGATTTGGGCTCGCTGGGGGAGTCAACAGTGGAGTATTCTTTCTCTTGTGGGAACTCCTCATGGTCCTTAGCACTGAAACCGATATTCGCTATATGTGGGCTTTTGCGTGGGGTTCAAGCGGTGTGATGGCCCACTTTGTTCATCGCCACTTCACCTTTGACGCCCGCAAATCCGTGCGTTGGACCTTACCAACCGCCGTCCCGGTTTACGCACTCAGTCTCGTCGGATCGAGTATTACCATCGGTATGCTCAGCGAGGCTTTTCCCAACAACCTTCGCTGGCTGGGAGTGTTGAATCTCTTGGCATGGGGATTGCTGATTTGGTTAGCAATGCGGTTGTTCGTATTCCAATTCCAAAGCGATTCTATATCGCATGTGTCTCAAGAAGGGCCAATGGGATGATGTCCAAGGCTCGCTGATGGGTTGCTTCAAGGTCAACTGGACATGCTTCTCCAGCGTTTACCGCCTGCAACCAAGTGCGAGCACAAACACACCATGAATCTCCGGGCTTTAGCCCAGGGAAATTGTATTGTGGCATCGGTGTGATGAGGTCGTTACCTTGCTGCTTTGCAAAATTGAGGAAGGCTTCGTTCATCACACAACAAACGGTATGTGAGCCACGGTCTTGGTCGTCTGTGTTGCAACAACCGTCTCGAAACCATCCCGTCACAGGGTCGGTGGAACAGGTCTGAAGCGGGGTACCAAGGACATTGGTGCTTTCCTTCATGCTGGCTGATGGTGACCTCGTCAATATCAAGGCTTGTTTGAGCGATTATCCTCGTTGAAAACGAGACGAGAGACGGCTGAAGAACCCCTTCGTTTCTTTTGCCTCGGTTCGCCCGAGCATGACGTCAAGTTCTCCTGTTTTTGACGCTTGAAGAAGGTCGTCGTACCCACCGACATGACGCTCACCGATGAAAATTTGAGGGACTGTTTTCGCTCCACCAGTAGCCATAGCAAAGGCTCTGTGCCCCTTGCCATCTGCTTTCAATCGGCGTTCGGTGTAAGGAAGTTTTTCCCGTTCGAAGAACTGTTTAGCTTGAACACACGCCGAGCACCCCCGATTGGTCCAAATGAGAATCTCGGGAATCGGCCCTTTATCCACACCTGCCGGCTCTCCGTTGCGGGTTTCAATATTGGGGTCTTGATGGGGCTTCAAGCCGTTGGGTTCATTGGGAAGAAGCGCGCCTGACTTCCCCATGCTGCCAGATACTGTTCACAAACTGCCCCGTGAAGAGCGCTTTGCCTATGCCCGACTTTTAGCCTACATGGCCCGAATAGACAATGAATTGACCATCGATGAAATGGCGATGTTTGAACAGCGCCTTGGAACTGCCTTGCTCTCACCGGATCAACGCGAACTCATCCGAGATGCTTTGAGAAATCCACCAACCTTGGAGGACTGCCTCGCAGAACTCTCTGGTGAAGCCGGGCGATTGGCGCTTAGAGACTCTGTCATGATGGCGGCTGCAGACGGGAATGTTGACGAAGATGAACGTGACGCCCTTGAAGACATTTCAGAACACCTTGGTCTGCGCGAGGATGCGGTTGACCAACTTTTGCAGTGGACTGTGAGGGGCTACCAATGGATGAAAGAAGGATACGATATCCTTGACAATCTAGAGGAATGAACCATGTTCCCCGATGGTTTGGGCCATCGCTCCCCTCAAGAATTGCTGCGCTATGCTGAGATCTTGGTGAACATCGCTGCGGCAGATGGGGAACTTGTTCGAGAGGAAATCGCTGTGATTGAAGCCATGATGGGGAGGTGCATGATTCACCCCGCAACTCGGGTCACCATCCGCGCTGGTTTCGAACAGCCAATCGCTCTCGAACAATCTCTTGCTGATTTAGATCAAGAATTAATCCGTTTCATTTTACGTGATGCAGCCTTGGTCGCTGCCATTGATGGGAGTTACGATAAGAAGGAAATCCGCGCACTCAAAAGCATCGCAAAGGCTGGGGGTGTCTCGACCAAACAACTTACTGACTTGCTTGATTGGGTGGGTGATGGGTGGAAATGGTACTCTGCCCAACGTGAGATTTTAGGCTGAAAAACGGCTTCAAAGGAGCATCGCTCCAAGAGTCACATTCAAAGATAGAAAGCCGTCCCGACGGTTTGATGGGGATGATGCAAAACGGAGTTAGTGGATGGTATGCACGCTTAGATCGCTGTCTTTCTGACCGCGAACAACAGATTGACATCTGGCTCCAAACTTGGGAGCAGTCCCTCAAATCATTCCAACCAATCGCGGCACTTCTTCCTGAAGATTGGCCCACTCTTCCTGCAAATCTCCTTACCGATCCCGGCCACGTGCTGGACCACCTTCTCGCTCGGCACGATGCTGAATCCGATGGCCGCTCTCCTCGCGGCGCTCACCCCACACCGCCTCGTCTTGCTGACGCCGTCATCGCCTCGGAACTGCGAGAAACCTTGGTGAACCCCAAGAAACCTGTTCAGCAGTCAAATTTCCTCATGAGCAACCTTCCTCCAGGCTTCCGCCAACATGTTGAACAGCTCAACCTCCCCAAAGCGAGCCAGGACAATGAAGTCGACGACCAAGCAGAACAAGCCGCTGTCGATAAGGGATTGCGAACACTGAGCGGCATTCCGCTCCCCGTCGCCGACACTGCAGCAGGTGGAGGCCTCTTCCACGCTCGCCTTATCCGCCGACACGCTGATGCCCACGAAGAAGCAGACCCCGAAATGAAAAAGGAAGACACTCGCCGATTGTTTTCCAACATTCAGTTGCTCGACATCAATGAACTCGTTGTCGAGAGCACCAAAGTTCGCCTCTTGCTCGAATCCATCCGCCTTGAACTGGTGAGTTTTGGTCCTGAAACGCCAGGGAAGATTTCCCGAAAAGAGATGGAATCCCTTCTTGACCTTGGTGTCGTACAGGGCGATGCTCTGCAAGGCCAATGGCCTTGGGAACAAGCGCCAAACCTCGTCCTTACCAACCCACCATGGTTGCGAATCAAAGACCGATTCCGAGGCATGGATGAGGGAAGTCGCTTGCGTAAGGAACTCGGTGAAACGTTGCGAGGCATCATGGACGGCGATACGCCGCGATTTTCAACCATGCGAGGAAATGTCAACCTGTATCGCTTGTTCATCGAGCGAAGTTTGCAAATCCTTTCCCCCGGCGGTCGCCTCCGTTTGGTAGCCCCCGATAGTTTGCTACGAGAACAATCCTCACACCCTCTGCGTGAACTCTTGGTAAAGCAACACGCATGGACCCAAGTTTGGGCTATTGAAGAAGCAAACCTCCTCTTCCCAGGTATGACTCAAGGCGTTGTGGTTCTTGGAATCACTGCCAATGGCGAACATGTACCGCTCAATATTCACGGCCCAATCACACGATCTGACCTGCGCCGTGACGGCGGTGGTTTATCCAGTCGAGTGCCTGTATTCGAGCTCAAAGAAGACCGTTGGGTTGGATGGGGCCGAGATACTTGGGCAGTTCCTCGACTCCCAAGAGACCGAGTGGAACGAAAGTACACGCTCGAAGTTCTTGACCGGCTGGCAACCTTGCCTCGTTTGAGCGATGAACAGCACCCCTTGACAACGAACAACCGTCAGGTGCGCGTTCGTGTGGGTGAAATCGACCAAACGGCCCATGCAAATTACATCGAAACATGGGTGAAAGGAAAGCGAAGCCGCCCCTTCATTCGCGGCGTCCATTTCTCCGAAAATGAGGAAGGAAACGTCTTCATCCGCCACCCTGCATTCCGTACCGATATTCCTTCCCGCGCCAGTGAACGCCAACTTGCTATGTGGACCGGTGCCCATCAACCTAAATTCGGCCCGCGCCTCGCATGTCAGGCCATTGTTAACGCGCACCAAGAACGACGTCTTCGCTGGGCTGTGATCCCCGAGGGAAGTGTTCTGGGTAACAGCGTCAACCACATCGAACTCCATCAAGACATCCAAACACGGCTTGTTGAGGAGCATGAAAGTTTCGAAGAAGGTTTGGCCTGGCTCTGCTCCTTCCTCAACAACCAAGACTTGGATGAGTGTGCTCGGGCTTGGGCAGCCAATAACAACGTCAACAACTACGAATTGGAGATGCTTCCCGTCGAATTGCCGCTTTCCTTTCCGAATTTCAGCAGTCTCGCCCGTTGAACAGGTAATTTGAGCCGGAATTTTTCCGATATGTGGGTTAGTTTACCGATATTTTATATCGGACATCTGCATAGATTGAATCGTAGGGCTCTTCGGAGGGCATGGAAAAAATGGGCATTCATCCAAAAATAGGTATTACAGGCCTCCCCCGAAGTGGTAAATCCGCTGTTATGGAAAAGGTCCTTGACATGTTGTCCGATGAGCGGACGCGTGAAATCACGCTTCGGGGCGGATCTACGGAGAATCAAATCCTTGGTGGCCTACGTACCGAACCACTCCTCGAAAATGGGGAGCGCATGGGCTACAAGGTCATCGATTTGGTTTCGGGTGAAGAAGGAGTCATCGCTCACAAGAGCATCGATTCTCGCCTCAGTGTTCTCGGCTACGGCCTCAACATTGAGGAATTAAACCGGGTGGCAATACCCGCAATTGATTATGCGCAGCACAACTGTGAGGTTCTCGTCATCGATGAAATTGGTAAATTTTCCGTCGAGTCGGAAGCCTTCGTCAACGCAGTACGCAGTGCTCTCGAGGTTGATATGCCGACCTTGTTGACCTTGCACAAAAAGAGTCGTCATCCACTCCTTCAAGACATTCGCCGACGGGACGACGGGCGCATTTTGGAAGTAACGCCTGTGAACAGAGCCTTGTTGCCATACAAAATTCACAAGTTGATGCGTGAAACCTATTGAGCCGATTTCTTCCATCGGTTATTTCATCCGTAAAGACAAGGTGGGCTAGCCATGCACCCTCCGGCAACAGCGATGACTCGCCTCTTATACGGAACCGCTGCCGGACTGACCCTAGGCGTAGGCTTCGCACTTCAAGGCGAGCGGGTGGTACTTGCCGAACCTTCGTTGGCTCATGGTTTTTCATTCCTAGCAGTCCTCTGCTTTGCTTCTGGGTGGTTGCTTTCTCGCGGAAAGGGTCCCTTGGCGGGATACTTCTCCAACGAATCGGATGAAGCCATGACCAAACGAGTGAAAGAAGAGGTTGAGGAAGTACAGCGCTCGGAGGATGTCAATGCAAAATGGGCCCATCTCGAGGCCAAGGTGTTGAGCTCTGAAGTCAAGCGGGGCGAAGAGGAATGAATCGAATCGCTGATTGATGGCTCAAACTTTGGGCTGTCTCGTTGGGAATGATTCTCCTCGCCGGCTCCGAAAATCCAAGCAATGGAATCAATGCTGCTTTCATGTGCAGTTGTGGGATGTTCCTCCTCCTCCCCATTGCCATGCGTACCCAAACTAAGGCCCCTACACTTCGCGTGCCCTCTGGAAAAGAGTCCGTTTCAGGACCGTCCCCTCACTCAATGGAAGCAAGAATCAACCAAGCACGGCAACTTGAGAAGGCGAATGAATACGCTGAAGCAGCGAAAGCCTACTACGACCTCGGCATGTTTCCCGAAGCCGCACGTGCAGGGAAATTGCAAATGGAAATCGACCCGTCTACCACCGTCTACATCGGAAGTGTTGGCGACACCATCATTCAAGATTCGGTTGTCATGAATGATGATGATGGAGGTCATAAATCGCAATGCAAGCGTTGTGGGCAAGGCGTCCAAACAGATTGGAGTACCTGTCCATTTTGCACCTCGCCTCTTTGAGAACGAATCGGTGGATTCATGAGCGTCCTGCACCTCCAAACTTTTGAGGCGAGGTCATGAGCGAAGTCCCCGATGGATTGTATTACACCAAAGAGCACGAATGGATGCGAGTTGAGGGTGACACTGTCACCATCGGCATCACCGATCACGCACAAGAAATGCTGACAGATATCGTCTACATTGAACTGCCACAAGAAGGTGATGTTGTCGACGACATGGGCGAGTTCGCAGTGGTTGAATCTGTGAAGTCTGCTTCACCAATATTTGCACCTCTCAGTGGAACGATTACGGGTGTGAACATGGACCTTGAAGACGCCCCTGAACTCATGAATACCTCTCCCTATGGCGATGGCTGGATCGTCAAAATGACATTGGATAATCCCGATGCTGTATCAGCTTTGATGGATGCAGCAGCTTACAAATCAGAGATTGGCGAGTGAGCACGTTGGCTCCATCTCCATATTGGAGCCTCTATGTTGACGGGTCCTGCTTAGGAAATCAAAACGTGGATGAAGATACTCCTGCGGCATGGGGGCTGGTCGTTGTGACCGGGGATTCCGGCCTCGGCAAGGGTTCAGGCGAACTCCAACATGAACAGAGTGGCATGGTCATTACATCACCAACCGAGCCCGGCTTTATCGGTGCAGAAGTCGGTTCAAACAATACTGCAGAATTAAGCGGCTTTGCTGCAGCCCTTCGTTGGCTTCTCATTGAAGGAGGCGTTGAACCTGCCGTAATTCGAGCAGATTCCACCTATGCTGGTAACCTAGCAAGCGGGTTATGGAATGCCAAAGCCAACCGCGCCCTTGTCGCACACGTACAGGAACTTTGGACCGAGGTAGCCGCCTTACGACCGTTGACATGGTCGCATGTCAAAGCGCATCGTGGGCATCGTTGGAACGAACGTGCAGACCATATCGCTCTGCGATGTGCTCAGGGTGAATTGCCTGAGCCTCTTTCATTTTGGAAGCCTGGGCAGCGCTAATCGCTGAGCCGTCGGCTCAGCCAGGCTCGCATTGATGGTGATAAATCCGGTCGACGAAGGGCGTGGTCAACCTGTGCCTGCAGCCACAAAAGTGGCGAGCCGGAATCGTACCATTGGGTGTCCTGAAGGACCAACCCGTGAAGCCTTCCTTCATTCATCCAATGTTCCTGAAGAGCGATAGTTTGGAGGTCGCCGTGAAGGGCGTAGGAATAGGTTTCCAAGAGTGCCTGAGTTGTTGCCGGAAAAACATAGCGCCCGCACAAAGCATAGCGGCTGGGCGCCTCTGAAAGAGTTGGTTTCTCGACGATGCTCGAAATGTGAGTACCGTCCAAATCAACGATGCCGTAATTGACGACCTCTTCAGCCTCTACTTCCATCAAGGCGACCGTTGGCTCTCCGCTTTTTTGGTAAGCCTCAACCAAGTGCCGGGAAGCATTTGATGCTTGATAGGCAGTCGTTGGAGCGTGGATGTCCATCAGCAAATTGTCCCCGAGCATGATGAGCATGGGTCCATCGATTGCGTCGAGAGCGGCTTCAATGGCATTGCCTACTCCTTTGGGCTCAAGTTGGATATGCGTCTGAATTTCCAAGCCTTCACCGATGTTGAAAAGCGTTGCATCGATGTCCTTACGATACGCTGCGAGCGTTGACTGGTCGGCAAAAAATGCATCCAGGGATTTGATCGGTGAGAGAACGACGTGAAGGCGCTCCATGTTGGCTGCTTTCGCTTCCATAACCAGGTGGGTCAAGAGGGGGACGTCCACGAGCGGGAGGGTCTCTTTGGGCTGCAGGGCACTTACGGGGAACATACGGGTGCCCAAGCCAGCCGCAACCAGAATGGCGTCACGAACCTGCTCCATGGTTGGTCTGAGGAGGCACAGGCTTTCAAGCGTGACCATCTACGGGAGGCTATGGAAGGGAAATCCTCTCCCGTTATGCTCGCTGTGGCGGGCGCCATCTTGGTGGGTCAGACCTTTACTGGCCTTGCACCAGCGGGGCCATGGGCCTCGGAATCATTTACTCGGGGCGTTTTAGGACTGGCAGGCTTCGTATGCTTGTACTTGTCTTGGTTTTCGCTGACCTTCGGGAAACTCGGTGTCGCACCAACGGTGAACCTTTGGAAGCATCCAGAAAAATCCTGGCTCAATGTTGTGTTGTTTGGATTGGGATGCTTGGTAGCGACCCGTCTGATCCTTCTTTTTGATACCGGCAATATCTTTCCAGTACCTTCGGGGTTGATACTTTCGCTCATTGGGACCTTAGCGGTCATGAACGGTTTGTATGTTTGGGCCATCACAAAGGGCCCACTTCTCGAGGAAGAATGACGCTAATCTTCATCCAGTGTGTTGAGGGCGTCATCCAAATTAGGCAATTCTCTTGGTGCTTCCATGGTGGATTGGTGAACGCTACGAGCCGATGATGTCGGTTGGTCACCATCACCTGCAAGCCATGTCTTCCAAGCTTCCGCACGACCTGCACGACGGATTTCAAGAGGGTGCCAGAGAGGTTCGAGGTCGGCTTCAAGGTCGTGCAGTGCTTTGACTTGGCGAGCGAAATGGTCGGAAGCAACTTCTTCCATTCGGAGCAATAATTCACGGAGGCGGGTGCGAACAACCTCGTCTCCGTCTCGCCAAAGTGCGATGAGAATTCCACGTTCATCGGCAGGGTCGTAATCGATGTACTCGCGAAGATTGGGAACGAGGTTGCGACGGACGATGGGGAGGGGGTGGTCAACCAATTGCTTCAATCGGTCAGCCCACTGATCTTTGTCGAGGTATTTGACGTCGCCAACCGTAGCGCTCGCTGCCGCGAGAACGCCCTCATCTGGGGAGGCGAGCATGTCATCGAGGAAGGGGAGAGCATCCCATCCCAAGCGACGGAACAATCGTGTCAGGACATCGGCCATGGCCCGTTGGACCAAGGTCTCTTCCCGACCGTGGAGTCGCTGTGCCAATTGATATCCAAAATCACGGTCGGCTTCAATGGATTTTGCCAAACATAGGGTCACTTTGTTGGCGACTTCCCCTTCACTATCGAGGGCTCGGCGCATGAGAATTTCTTTGAGCCCAAGTGGGTCAATCAGACCTTTTCGCTCGAGCAACAAGCGTACCCATTCCATGAGGAGGAGGCGCCGGTCAAGAGGACCGTTCTCAAGACGTTCAAGCAGCCAACGGGCGGCCTCAACACCTTGCTCGTGGGCAATCACAGCCGTCGACATCCGAGGTACAACAGCGTGAGGGTTCCAGTCCATGTGTTGGGGTCCAGCATCGGGTTGCGTATGCCAAGTACCGGGTCGCTCCGCCAAGGCGATGGATTCTACCAAGTGGTAGCCTTGATGGACAGGCTGACCGTATGGAACGGTGGCCAGACCATTCACTAAAGCAATGCTAAGCCACCATCGGTCGGTATTGGGGGCGTGCGGGTCAAAGGCTTGAGCCAACCAGTCGGTAGCAATGAGGAAAAGGAGTCGGTGTGCAACTTCATCCATTCGTCGTGAAAGCCACTTCTGGTGAACTTCAAAGGGGTCATCACTGAGATTCATTCTATGAGGGACAATGAGGTCTACCACCGTATTGAGGTGGCGGTCAAACATGCCTCGGTCGATGCTGAGAATTCCGAGGCCTTCCTCGAAGAGGGTATGTGGTGACGTAGGGGCGATTGGGGGGAAGTCAGGGTCGCTCATTGGAGGGGAGGGAAGAGGCCATGCTTCGGTCCCTCGCTCCAGTGCTTCAACCAATCCAGTGGCCACGCGCTCAAAGGCGGTGTCAGATATTTTGGTTCGGCTTTTGCTCACGCTCTTCACCGTACCCGCAGACGCTTGCAATCGAAACGTGTTCTCAAATGTCCAACTCGATGTTGAGGTTTTGAATCAATTCCTTGTATCGGTTACGAATGGTCACTTCAGTCACGCCTGCGACTTCTGCGACTTCACGTTGTGTACGGCGCTTGCCACACAGAACTGATGCAATGTAGATGATGGAGGCGGCGATACCTGTTGGCCCTCGTCCGCTGGTCAATTCCTTCTCTTGTGCGGCCTTGATGAGTTCGTAGGCTTTCGCTTCAACATCTGCATCCAAACCAAGACCGGAACAGAATCGTGAGATGTAATCTTCTGGACCGGTTGGCATGATCTTCATTTTGAGTTCACGCACCATGAATCGGTATGTTCGTCCAATTTCCTTGCGTCCGGTTCGGGAGGCTTGGCCAATTTCATCAAGTGTTCGAGGAACACCGCATTGGCGGCAAGCAGCATAGAGAGATGCTGCGGCAACACCCTCAATCGAGCGACCACGAATCAAACGCTTGTCAACGGCCTTCTTGTAGTTGACAGCTGCGGCTTCACGGACGGATTTTGGAAGTTCCAATCGGCTGGCCATACGGTCAAGTTCAGCCAAAGCCATGGCGAGGTTGCGCTCTGTTGCGTTGCTTACACGGCTTCGCTTCTGCCATTTACGCATGCGGTAAAACTGAGATCGGTACCTTGAGTTGATGGTTTTTCCAGAATAATCCTTGTTTTGCCAGTCAATATCAGTGGACAACCCTTTGTCGTGAAGCATCACGGTCATGGGCGCACCGGTACGGGCTCGCTGGTCGCCTTGTTCGGGGGAAAAGACACGCCATTCTGCACCTTGATCGATAACGTTGTCTTCTAAGACCAGCCCGCAGTCGTCACAAACGACTTCCCCACGGGTCTCGTCTCTTGATAGAGAGCGACTTCCACAGTCGCTGCATTTCACAATATCTTCCACTTGTTGGTCATCCAGTTTCATCTCTCCTAATCACACAAATATGTGAATCTATTTAAGGGCTTTTGGAATTCATATTTATACATTTCCGTTTCGTTCATTGAGGAGGAGTTTTTCCTCTCCCGCATACTTAGCAATAATGTTGCTGACCTTTATTAGAGCCAATAAGGAGCATGAACGGTTGAAATTGTTCGAGAAAATATTATTTTTTCCTGGAAAGCAACACAAGCGGGAGACCGAAAAGAACGATCAAAATAAGAATCTCAGAAAATTGCGACACGCGATCTGACAATTCTAATTCGCTCCCGAACGAGGTATAATCTGACACTGCCCAATCGTCTCCATCCGTGGGTTGATGGTCTCCATCAACGACATTACCGGCGATCGTAAACGTTACCTCATTCTCACTGAAAGGCGCCGTCCATTCGACAAGCCAAGTCCGCTGATTTGCTCCTGAATGTTCATGCGTCATCTCGCCGTTTTCCGTGACATATGTTGTTGAATCTTTGGAAGATAATGTTCCGTCTGATGCTTTCAAATTGAATCCTCCTCTGTGACCTTGTTCTGCCTCTTCAGGGCCGCCAGCAAGAACGATGCTGAGTTCATACACTTCTCCAGAATTATACGTGCTTGGGATTCCAATAATCTCAACAGAAGTGTCGCTCCCTGCATTTTCTCCATGGCAGGTACAACCGGTTTCAGAATACCCCTCCATTCCGTGTGATGAACCAAACACTCCCGATGATGGAAGGAGCAGAAGGCTCGATAGCAATATAATGAGTATAGGCCGCATCGCAATCATCTCTTCATCAATCATCCTGGGTGCTGGTACTTCTGCGATGTTGAACCAAGCCAACCATCACGCCAATCTCTGAAATTTTTGCCGTAAGGCCAAGGTAATCTTCCAAAAGAGAGTGGATATCATGGTTTGAAACAAAATAAGCGATGAACATCACAAGCGATAGTATTCCTAAGGAATAGTGGGCAATTCGTTCTCTCGTATCATTCATTTTTACCAGCAGTGGAGATACGAGAATGACCAACACTCCTACTCCTCCAAGAAGCAGGATTCGGTCGGTGATTCCCAACAGAATATGCACCAAGCCAGAAAGCAAGGCCAAGGAAAATATGCCCGGCTTAAATGCTGATAATTTCTTAGGATTGTTGGAACGAAAAACGAAGAACACAACCAAGGAAATAGAAACTGAAATCAAGAAAATTTGTATGTTTGTCAGGAGAGGGGAGCTTTCTGCTCCTCCATGCGCAGAGACAATAGGAATGGAGAGAATATACACTACCAGTGTGAAAAGGTATCCCAACACTCGATTCTTCATTCTGAATCTCCCTTGCATGATTTACAGTCTTGGAGCGCCCAATCTCCATCATCGACAGCGATGCAACCGCAACCACATGAACACATCCAACCCACAGGATCCCAGCCGCTTCCACCTTCTGCCCGGGTATAGACGCGCTTCATTTTGCAACCGCAATTGCACACCTCGGCTTTGACTCGCATGGCGCGTTCATATTGTAGTCAATAATAAGTTTTGACTACAATAGCCTCAACGAAAACCTCCACCACAGGCACGATCAAGCCCGGGATTCGGCATGTCGCCTACCCCTTACAAGATGCTCGAGCGAAGGATAGCGTCTGACAAGACCCACTGCAAGCCCATTGATTTGCCAATACCCGAGCAATGGGTATTCGGATATACCCTCTGATTTTATCCGAAAGCGATTATGTCGGGGAATAGTTTAAGTTCACGAAAAATAAAAAATGGCCATGCGAAAAGATACTTTTTTGTATTTATGCTTCTTGTTTTGATGCCCTTTCTGGATGTCTTGATGACAAGGAAAGCGATGAGAGTGATACGGGAGAGGGTCAATATTTCAAACCTGAAAATCGAAATGAACTCCAAGAGGCAGTGTTCCAGCATACTAGCGATCCAGCTGGCGCGAATTCCACTTATGGGGAAATCAACACTTGGGATACCTCATTCATTACCGACATGTCTAGATTATTTCTTTATGAAAGGAGTTTCAATGGAAACATCACAGATTGGGATGTTTCAAGTGTCACTGATATGAGCGAGATGTTTGAGCAAGCGTATTCTTTCAATCAAAATATATCAGGCTGGGATGTATCAAATGTGACTGATACGATCAAGATGTTTGATGAAGCAGAGGAGTTATCAGATAGCAATAAATGTGCAATCCATACATCATTCAGTTCAAACAATAACTGGAGCTATGATTGGGAATCGTATTGCAGTGATTGAGCAAAGGGCCCCCCATTGATGAGACGGGTAAGCAATGGGAATCCCTATGCATTTTATTTTCTAATGGCACCAGCCTTCTCGCGTCTTGATGGGTGTACTCGTGAGCCCATGAGGTTGAATAGTTCGCCCGTTTGGAGGAACATGTGAGCACGGTTTCCTTCGAATCGCTTCACTGGCTACGTCGATTTCTTGACGGGACGCCCGGTGATGACCAAGTAGGAGGCAGGCCGCGCCAAGTTCCCAAAGTTTGCTGGTCGCGAGTTACCCCTGCCACAGCACCCCATCCCACTCTCCGACTCTGGTCGGTGGAAATGGGCAGCGAGTTGGGTCTTGAGGCAGGCCACGAGAAGATCTTGGGCGGTTCTGTCAGCGTCAAAGGAATGGATTCCTACGCCCAACGTTATGGCGGCCACCAATTCGGTCATTGGGCCGGACAGTTGGGTGACGGGCGAGCGATTACGTTGGGAGAAGTCAAGACCGCCAGCGACGTATTGGAATTGCAATTGAAGGGAGCGGGCACCACCCCTTATTCGAGAACTGCGGACGGAAAAGCAGTGTTGCGTTCATCCATCAGAGAATTTCTTTGCAGTGAAGCTATGCACCATTTGGGTGTTCCGACCACCCGAGCCTTGTCGCTGGTGACAACTGGGGAAGCCGTGGTTCGTGACGTCTTGTACAATGGCAATCCTGCTCCAGAACCTGGTGCAGTTGTTTGCAGAGTAGCCCCAAGTTTTCTTCGCTTTGGAAGTTTCCAAATTCACGCAGCCATGGGAGACCGTAAGACCTTAGCAACCCTTGTGGAGCATACGGTCAAACACCATTTTCCTGACCATCACGTCAATGACGACGAGGGGCGGGTCGCATGGCTTGAACGCATCGCAGAAGACACCGCTGTGATGATTGCTCATTGGAATCGCGTGGGTTTCGTTCATGGCGTTATGAATACGGACAACATGTCCATTCACGGGTTAACCATCGATTACGGCCCTTATGGCTGGCTCGAGGATTACAACCCAAACTGGACGCCCAATACCACTGATGCATCACGCCGACGCTACAGATACGGGCAGCAAGCCCATATCGGAGCTTGGAACATCGCCCGCTTCCTGGAATCCATCGGCCCTTTGATGGAGGAACCAGAACACTTGCATGAAGTACTCAATACCTACTATGCCGCTTACGAAAAACACAACAGCAGCATGTGGGCTGAAAAACTCGGCATGGATGAACTCAGGGAATCGGATGCACCGTTGCTGGAAGACCTCGTTGCTTTATTGCAAAAGGTTGAGACGGACATGACCGTCTTCTTCCGCCTGCTTTCATCCCTTGAAGAACCGAAGATCAAGTATCTTCAAACTGCCTTTTACGATGTCACCCAGTGCCCCGAAGACGAATGGAATGGGTGGTTGAATCAATGGTGGCAGCGGGTTAAGGGGGAGCCAAATCGCGAACGGATGCGCCGTGCAAATCCAAAGTATGTACTTCGTAATTGGATGGCTCAAAAAGCAATTGAGGCTGCAGAAGAAGAGGATTTTTCAGTCGCAGAAACACTCTACCAATTGCTCAAGAAACCCTATGACGAACAGCCCGAGTTCGAAAATGAGTGGTTCAAAAAGCGGCCCGAATGGGCGAGGAATAAAGTCGGGTGCTCGATGCTTTCATGCTCGAGTTAGGCGGTCACTTGAGCGGCAACGGATTGGAGCGCAATCGCAGACCCAATGCAAAACCGATGGTGTTGACGACAAGGTCAGAGATTTTGTTATCCCATGTCTCGGTAACGAAATCGAAGGGCAGGTACAATTCAAGCACTTCCCAACCGATTGACAGCAGAAAGAATACCGGCCAGTTCTTGAGTAAAAAACACCCTATTGCTGTCCATTGCAAGAAATGACCAAGGGACCAAAGATTCAGCAGAACCATGAAAACGGTGTGATGTCCCCCCCTTTATGATGATTCATCCTGCACGCTTCACACGCCTCAACGCAGGAATTTCCTTGAACAAGTTCTCCCGAACCGATTATGAACACTTGGCTCGTGAAGCGGAATGAGGGGGAGCAATGCGGGACAACTGGCCACCAAAGAAAATCGCATTGACCCCGGGGAAGCGCGTGCTGTTTCTCACCAAAGATTTGGACCTCATCAAGCAACAACTCTACGATGGTTTGAATCTCAAAATGGAGGACCTCTCAGTTGAAGACCTCCTCGACGACATCAACACCGACGTCATGACACCAGCATGGGTCTGTTTCGACCATGACCCCGCTGAGATTGCAAAGAATGCCTATGCTGGACTCATGCACAACGGGTTGCGTGTCTTCCGTGAAAAGGCATTGAAGGACGGTAATTTTGAGGTGATTGTTTCTGGGCAACGGAAAGGAACGGGCTCAAGCCGAGAAACTGCTGCTCAATGCGAGCGATGGGCCGGGATCAACATCGTCATTGCTGCATCCTTCGCACCCATTCATGAACGCAATAACATCAACCTCGGTCAATTGATGGGCGACCACGCCATGCTGGAACGCCTCCAGCAAGGAGAGGAACTCGCCCTTTCGGAATTTACCGGCAGGTACGACCCCGTAACCCAACTCATCTTGGAACGCGGTGGTCTCTTCCCCTTCGCTAAGGCGCTCAAATCAGGCGGCCTTGATCTGCCTCCCTTGGACACGCCTTCACGCCCGATGACCATGGCTGAGCGAATCATCAGCCGCAACCTGGTCGGACAGCCCGATGGCCAATGCGTCAAACCGGAGGACCCTGTCATCGCTCAAGTACAAGGGGGGTATTCTCATGAATTCACCACCGCACAGGTTCACACTTTCCTCCAAGAAGAATACGGCGATGATTACACCCTTCCCAACCCGAGTAAATTCGCTGTATTCGAAGACCACTTGCTCTATGCACAACACAATCCTAAATTCGTTCCTTTCATGCACAAAGTGCAAACACTTCGCGACTTGCAAGTGGCCTTCCAACAACATGCAGGCGTCCGCGATTACTCGGCGGTTGACGGCGTTTCTCCTGGCATTTGCCATCAGGTGGCTCGAGAAGAATTCATTGAGATCGGAGATTTCATCCAAGCAACTGATTCTCACACCTGTATGGGCGGGGCCTCCAATGCCTTGACATGGGGCGTAGGAGCTACAGAATATGCGAACCTTGTCAGTGCCGGATTTACCTTTGTCAAAGTGCCCGAATCAATTCGATTTGAACTGGTGGGGGAACTGAATCACGGATGCACTGCAAAAGACGTCATCCTGGCTATTTTAGCCGACCACGCCCGAAAGGAGTTGACGCTCAATCGAAGCATGGAATTTGGCGGCCCTGGCCTCACCTCGCTCTCGGTGGACGAACGCGCTACCTTGTGCAACATGGCTACAGAGTGCTCAGGACGAACTGGAATTTGTGAAGCAGATGATGCATTGATGGAATGGATGCTCAATTCACAATCCAACCTCGATGAGGCGGAGCAGCGGTCTCGCATGGTCAAGCCTGATGAAGGCGCTCACTACCATGGTGGTGTGCACACGATTGACCTCTCCACCATCGTACCGATGGTCGCCCACCCCGGCGACCCTGACGAAGGAATTCCAAGCGATCCTACCAATGGAGCCAACATCGACGATATTGGGGCAGTACACGTTGATATCGCCTACGGAGGCTCATGCACTGCAGGGAAGGAAGACGACATTGCGTACTATGCAGAGGTTTGTCAAGCGGCCAAAGATGCGGGCCTCTCGGTCAAGGAAGGCGTTGACTTCTACATCCAATACGGTTCGGGCCAAGTCAAGGCCCTTGCAGAACGGAAAGGGTGGCACGACCTCTTCCTTGAAGTTGGTGTGAAACTCATTGACCCGGGTTGCGGCGCTTGCATTGGAGCAGGCCCCGGTGTCTCAATCACTCCCGAGCAGGTAACCGTTTCAGCGATCAACCGAAATTTCCAAGGTCGTTCCGGACCGGGTAAACTCTACCTCGCCAGTCCACTCACGGTAGCAGCCTCTGCCTTCACAGGCATCATTTCAGCCTGGAACAGCGAACTCTTCGCTTGATTGACCTTCAACTCAGTGGTCAAATTTCGGCCCATTTCATCCTTCGTTGACTGTTGTGTATATTTACCCTCAAAGTCGGGGGTATGCTATCTGTTGGCCCGACGTTGTCAAGACGGAGGAGGACCGAGGGAGTGGATACGATGGCAGGAACTGCAGAGCGAATGGCGAGCAATCAGAAACAAGTAGCGATTTCTGAATTTTTTGAGAAGAACAAACATTTCCTCGGTTTTGACTCCCTGCCCCGTTCCCTCATCACCGCCGTTAAAGAAGCGGTTGACAATTCCCTCGATGCTTGTGAAGAGGCTCGGATTCTACCAGAGATCAAAATTCAAATCACAAAATTGGACGGAAAAAAAGACATCATTGAACTGAGAAGCGAAGACAACGGGCCGGGGATTCCTAAGAAGAGCATTGAGAAAGTGTTTGGACAGTTGCTCTTTGGTTCCCGTTTCCATGCCATTCGTCAGTCGCGTGGCCAACAAGGGATCGGGATTACCGGTGTTGTGATGTATTGCCAATTAACAACGGGACGCAAGACCCATGTGCGCTCAAAGATCGCAACCGAAACTTCCGCAGCGATTGTGGATATCGGGCTCGATACGCGGAAAAACAAAGCGACGAAAAGCGGTGAAGGACGTGAGTTGTGGGAGTTGCCTGACGGCACCCTGAAGGAACATGGTTTGGAAATCACCGCTCAAATGAAAGCAAAATACCAACGCGGACGACAAAGTGTGTATCAGTACCTGCGGATGACCAGTATTGTCAATCCCCACGCAGATATCACCTTCATCGACCCCGATGGAGAAACGCACCACTGGCCCCGAGTAACCGAGCGCCTTCCACGGAAGGTGGAGAGCATCAAGCCTCATCCTCACGGCATTCATTTGGGAACCTTGCAACGGATGTGTACTGAATCAACCGATTCCCGAATGACGGTGTTTTTGCGCAATAATTTTTCTGGCGTATCCTCTCGTGCAGCGAAGGATTTGCTTGCAGCAGCAGAGATTGAAGAAAAGGCGAAGCCCAAATTGCTCAAAGCGGACCACTATCGAGCCCTTCTGGAGGCTTTTCAAGGCGAACGGATGCTGAATAACAAGCCCGTTAAATTATTGAATCCGCCCACCAATTGTCTTTCTCCAATCGAAGAATTGCTGATCAAGAAAGGTCTGTCTAAAACCATCGATTCCCGGTATGTTACCACGATGACGCGCGCGCCCACTGTCACCCAAGGCAATCCCTACCAGGTTGAGGTCGGTCTCATCTTTGGAGATGGTATGGCTGCGGACAAGCCCGTTGAAGTGCTCCGCTTCGCAAACCGTGTCCCCCTGATGTACCAGCAAGGTGGGTGTTTGTTGACCAAAGCCATCGAATCCGTCGATTGGAGGCAATATGGACTGGATCAAGCAGGTGGACGTGGCGTGCCGAAGGGCCCTGCTGCGATTCTCGTTCACCTTGCCAGTACCAACGTGCAATTTACCTCCGAGGCAAAAGAAGCACTTGCCGATAACGCCGAAGTTATTGATGAGGTGCGAAAGGCGCTGCTCGAAATGGGACGGGGTTTGCGTAAGCACCTTGAGAAGAAGAAGAAAATGGCCAAAACTCAAGACAAATTCGAATTGGTCAACGACATTATTCCGGCCATTGCAGAAAAAGCGGCTGCAATTCTTGACCGCCCGGTTCCAAACCTCTCTGGCTCCATTACCCGAATCATGGGAGCCGTCATTTCCGAAGCAACGACGGTTTGGAATAAAGAAACCAAACAAACGGACGTTACAATCACGCTGTTCAATTACACGACCCGTGCGCGTTCCTACACGCTCTTGGCCTCTTGGCCTGAGCGCGCTGGAGCGACCATGGTGAAGAATGAACAAGGTGGACGTAAGGAAGCAAGTGGAGTATGGGCGTGGAAGCTTGACACGCTGGAGCCTGGACAAACTATCACCTTCACTTATTCACTCACTGGGTTGGAGCGAGGAGATTGGACGGATACCGATCTTTTCTATCGTGGAAGCCAAGAAGTGATCGGCGCGTCGAAGATGGATGAAAAACTCCTTGAGGAAATTCGCCGTCAAGAGGCTGCAGCCAACGGTGAGGATGAACCTGCAGATGATGAACCCGTAGATGATGGGGAGGAGGCAGAGCCAACAGCAGCACAGGGTTCAGAAATCAATGCCGACCCTCCTGCAAAAACGGGTCAACAAACCCTGATGGGTTTCGGAGGTGATGAATGATGTCCGCCATGCACACAAGTGAAGAAACAAAGACAGCACTCCATGCTGTCGTTGAAGAAATGTATGATAAAATCGTCAAAGGTGAGCCTCCAACGATGACCTTGCCGGTTCGAACCAAGAATAATATCGGCTTTGATAGCAAACTCGGCGTTTACAAGTACGGCAAGAAGCGTTCTACTCGGGATGCGACGAGTTTGGGTTCAGCCAAGCAATTGCTTCGTGCATTGCACGTGGTCGAATTCATCGAAGAAATGATTGATGCTGGGAAGTCTTCAACTCTCAGAGAAATGTATTATATCTCTGAGGCTTGGGGTCTTGGAAAGTTTTCATCTCAAAATGAATCGAATAATCTTGCTGAAGATCTGGAGGTCGTCACCAAATGCATGCGCGAGGATTTCAAATTACGGCCTGAAGAAGACGGGGCACGGATGATTGGAAATCTCACTCTTCGTGAACGAAACCGAAGAGGCGAATGGATGCGAATCAATGCACGCGACGATGTTGGAGATTCTGGGTACGGTGTGCCTTACAATGTTGAAGAAGAGAAAATCGAACTTCTTGAACACGACATCAATTTCATCATGGCCATTGAGACCGGTGGTATGTTTGACCGTTTGATTGAAAATGGATTTGATGAAGATTACAAATGTGGTTTATTGCACCTCAAGGGGCAACCTGCACGGTCAACACGCCGAATCATGAAACGCATGAGCGAAGAATGGGATTTGCCCGTTGTTGTCTTCCTTGACGGTGACCCCTGGTCCTTCCGTATCTTCGCCTCCATCGCTTATGGAGCCATTAAGACCGCTCACATTTCAGAATACTTGGCCACGCCCTCTGCAACCTATCTCGGTATCACGGCTGATGACATTGAAGCCTATGACTTGCCAAGTGATGACTTGTCGACGCGAGATGTCGACGCGCTGAAGGCAGAACTTTCCGACCCTCGGTTCGCTGACCCATGGTGGCAGGAACAGATCAACATGATGTTGGAATTGGGGAAGAAGGCCGAACAACAATCACTTGCAAAATACGGTCTTGATTTCGTCACCGACACCTACCTCCCCGAGAAATTAGCCGACCTTGGGTTGGCCTGAGCCCATGAGCGAGCCTTATGGAGGAAGAGGGTTTGGGGAATAACGATGCAAGCCGGTGAACCCGCCAAGCGGTCTCCTTGGGCCATGCGACTTGCCATCGCTGGCGCGACCATGGTCGTCATCGGGATTGTGCTTGTCAGCAGCCAATCCAGTAACATTAGCGAGGCAATGGACCCGCGTGAAAACTACCACCAAACCTACGTTGGCCCCGGTAGTGAAGTTGCGGGACAATTAGACGATACATGTTATCGCTTCTATCAACTCAGTGACGACCCTGAAATGAGTGTGGAATTGTTCCGAGTTGAAGGCTCCTCCATCTCGGGCGAAGCCATTGCAGAGGCTTCATGCAAACTTGACTTCCAACCCATGACTCAAGAAGGCAATGTTCTCGTCGAACGCGCTTCCTGGAAATTGAATGAATCTGGTGAATACGCTGTCACCATCACCTGTGCGAACTCTTGTGAGAGTGCACAAGGTTGGTTCTCTTCCATTGATGCCTTCCAAAACAAATTATTCGAATCAACGACACTCCTCTTTGGTGCCACCATTTGCTGTTTTGGTATTTTTACTACCCCTGTTGCACTCATCATTTACTTCGCATCCAAACCAAGTAAGACCCCTCGTGTCATGATGGTCGGAGAAGACGGGCGTTTGATTCCCATCACCGACCTCAATCCAGACAACCCTGTGCTCTTTGACCAGCCTCAGGAGCAAGGACGTCCCGAACAGGGTCCAACCGTTGCGCCGCCATTTGCCGATACAGCCGAGCAGAATCAACCGGATGAATTCGTGGACGGACTGCCCGATGTTGCGGCAGGAAACTTGCTGACTACCGAACAAGTCTATGCCTTGATGAAAGGCGATGTTGAAGCGGCACAGGAGCATGCTCGCTCGGGCCGTTACCAAGGTGCAACGGCAGAGGACGCTATTGAGGAGGCTGCCAACATGGCAGCCATTGCTTCATGGGATGAAGGAGTCACTCTCGCCAAACAAGAGAACGAAACAACGCCCAACCAACGACCTGCGCCCAAGCCAGTGAAGACCACTTCAACGACCTTAAGCGATCAATCTTGGAAAGAATGGGAAGAGCTCTGAAGCAAACGATGAGTTCAAAGAGGGGTGCGGACTACCCAACCTCGAGTTGAGAAGATGACTGACCTTGACAGTGCCCTCTATTTGCTCCAAAACAAGATGCGTCGTCAAATTCTTGAACGCTTGATTCGAGAACCGCATTACGCCATGCAGCTCTCTCAAATCATCGGTGCAAGTCAACCTGCCATCGTCAAGCATCTGAAGGAACTCGAGGAGGGCGGCATGGTTTCAAAATCGAAAGTACCCTCAGAAAAAGGTGGCCCGCCACGAACGATTTACTCAGTAGAGAAGGCCTTCTCGATCCAGATTGACCTTGGCCCGGACCTCTTTCGGTGCGAACAGAGAAAACTCCCTGCAGGAGGGCCAATGAGGCTCTCAACCCAGCTGCCATCAGCCTCCATCCCTGTTGCAGAAGCACTGGGTGGACGGAAGAAAATCGCCGTGGCCGAAGGATTGGCTCACCTCCGATCGTTAAGTGAGGTACTCGATGACCTCGATGCACAACGAGACGCTGTCATCGCCCTTCATCAGCACGTACGTCAGCGTGTTTCTGCTGGATTAGGCTCTGATTTTGAACTCTATGAGGAACGAAGTATCATTCAATCCATCGTTGAATCAAACGGTGAGCGTTTGGACTTAGCATCGCTTATCCAACGAGAACTCATCGGTGACACCAACGTAACAGAACTCATCGAAACACTACGAAGTCAACTCGAACGTCAAATCGCCCAACGCTCTGGACAAATCATCGCCGCTCCGCTCAACACTGAGCTACGCTGGTACCTCGGCCCGAAGCCAAAGTGAACTGCGTCACAGGTTTTCTTCTGAGAGAACAGTCACGAGTGACGACTGTTCGGCCAAGCGCTTGTTGACATCATCACGTCGGCCCTTGCCAACGAGGTAGACTACGCCAAGCAGCGCAATGGTGAGGAGAATCACTGCAAACGGTAGTGCCGTCTTACCGACAACTTCCTGAGCCAAGTCAAGAATCGGGTTCTCGGATTCAAGGGCTTCTGGAATTGCCATGACGTTGTCGCGTTCATCGGATTCAACAATCTCATTCATCGGGTCAACAACGACGTAGACGCCCTTACTACCCGCAGTAACGGGGTAGAGAAGATACAATTCGATCTCCTTGGCATCTTCGGTGTCATCCGGGGCGAGAAGGGCTCCAACGACCTGTCGCATGACGACGCGTTCTTCGTCGCATCCGTTCTTGCGAATTTCATCCATCAGTTCCAAATCGTTAGCGTCATCATACTCGCAAAGAACGATTTCGATGTCCGTTGCATGTACGTTGCCTGTGTTTTGCAGGATGATACCGATAGGGATGGTTGAATCAACTTCACCGTTCATCGATGGTGGCAGAATAATCTCCTTAATTTCGAGATTTGGTGCACGAAGACGGAGTGTTACAATGAATTCGTTGGAATCAAAGTTCTCGCCGTCCCATTGCGGGGAGTCGTCGTGATCACCGTCATTCTCCATGTCACCGTGCATCGAGACGACCTTCAAACCAAGTTGGCGAGTGTCAAGTTTTGCGTTGATGCCAATGGATACTGCAGCCACCGCGGTGATGGTTTCATAGGGTGCCATTTCAGGAAGACGGTATTCGCCCAAATCAGTGAGATAAACGCAGGTGTCTTCGGGGAAGGAAGATGCAGTGGATACGTCTTGGATGCACGCTTCCTCAACTACAACATCTGCGCTGATTTGCTTCATCATGTACCACTGGACGCTCCAGCCATCAAGCATGTTCATGCCAGGAGATTCGCCCCAAAGCAGATCGTCGCCGTCCTTCTGAGCAGTGTGGTTGTTCAGAGTTGGAACATCCGCCACGTTTCCGTTGTTGGTCACGTTGAAAGTGAACCGCACAATCTTACCTGGAGCAGATGTCTTGACTGCATTGTCCACGCTGGAGTCCATCGAAATTTGCATGTCGTGGAATTCCTTGACCGTCACCGACAGGGTGATGGTGTCACGAAGACGCGTTTCTCGGCCGCTATCGTCCGGGTAGGCTTCTTCAGAGAAGGCCTGCAGAACGATGGTGTATTCTCCTGCCTCAACACGGTTGGGCACATTCATGAGAACGTCAAAGGCTTGGTATGTTCCTGGTGAGAGTTCCATGAGGTTCTCTCGAGGGATGTCAATGTCCCAAATGACGTCGACACCAAAGGCATCGGTAACACGTGCAAGACGGAAGTCGAAGCGATCAGGCCCGTTTCCGTCGTTGGTGACCGTAAGGGGCAATGTGAGTTGCTCGCCTGGGTTCACTTCGAGTGAGGTACCAACATCGGGGTCAATGCCTGCATCCAAATCGTAGACGTGAATCACGTTGGTCGAGAGAATCACCGAATCTGAAATTCGTGGATATCCGTCGAGGTATGCCTTGAGTGTCACGGCAGGACCGAGTCCTGACGATGCATTTGTTGGAGCACATACAGAGACACTCACCGTCTTGGTGACCGAATCATCATTGCCTTGGATGGTCCATGCAATCGGGTCGCCAAGACCATCGCCAGCGTCTGCTGAGCCGGCAGCGTTGGAGAAGTCAACGCTGACCACCCAGTTCTCTTGCCGCCATGCGTCCATCGAGATGCCATCGGGCTTCACTTCAGGTGCGCCGGGCGTGACGAAGACAAGTTCACCAGAATCGAAGTTCTTGGTCACATCAATGTCATACTCTGCACAGTCACCGGGCAAGACTTGCTCGGAGCGATCTGGTATGCTGAACTCAATGTTACCGGTTGAACGAATCGATACGAAAACACCCAGCTCAAGGATATCATAGGTTCCCTTTTCAACGGACTTAATCGGTTCGCCTTCAGACCAACCCTTGACATAGATGACGAAGCGTCCGGGATCTTCTGAAGTAGGGACGCTGACCTCGAGATTCTTTGTCACTGATTGACCCGGGTCAAGTTCAACGCGAGTTGGGAAGTTGATTTGCCAACCGAATGGCAGGAGCCATTCTTGCTGACCTTCCAAGCTGTTGGGGTCCCAGAACACGAATGCATCGTTGACGTTTCCTGTGTTCGTGATGGTGATGGAGAACAGAGCTGTTTGTCCCTGTTCAATATCAGCCATGCTGTGCGACGTATCGAGGTTGATACCGTGAACAACGTCCATCAACGTGAGTGTGACGATGTCGTTTTGGATTGCTGGGTCTTTGTAAGACTGCGCTGTTATTCGAATTTCAGCCAACTCATCTCCGTTCGCCTGGTAGATAGAAGGGGCCTGTACTCGCATGTAGAAGCGGACATCTTCGCCACCTTCGAGGAAGATGGGGGTGTCTGGGAAGATGCTGGAGTGATTGCTTGCAAAGTAGAGATTCGCTGTCCAATTCATCGGCACGCCTGAGATGTTCAATCCGTAGGTGTCAGCAACCAAATCCTTTGGACCGGGTGTTGAATTGTTCATGGTCAAATTGTAGATGGTTTGTTGACCAGGTTCAATCACGTGATAGAAGGTCTCTCCCTCATCAAACTCGAGATCAACTTGCCCGGTAAGAACGTGGGAGTAACAGATTGTGAATCGGTTGTTATTTCCTTCATCGCCACACTTGTTGGTATCCGACCAAGCAATGTGAGCTCCACTGCCCAAATCATTCGAGAAGGCTGGGGGCATTCCGATGCTCGGTTGCCGGCCGTTGTTGGGCCCAAGTTTGTTCGAATTCCATGTTGTCACAGATACCGCTTCCCACGGGTCGAGGGCGGTAAGGCCGTCTCCTGTCAGGTCGGTTTGATTGAGGCGAGCATAGAGGACTTCTTCATTGGCCGAGGTATTTCCTGAATCGACCCACGCAATGTGCACGTTGTTTTGGTCATCTGTTAGGAGTGAGGGGAAAACGGAGTTTCCTGCATAGGGTGAAGCAGGTGGCAAGCCGCCATTACCCTCAACATGAGAGATAGGGGTGTCGTTGATTTTCTTGATGGCGTAGGTGGAGAGACCTTGGTCGGCTCCGTCCCAAACCCCTGCACCTTGCAAGCGAAGTTTGGTGTAGTAGACTTCGTAATTGACGTCTTTCTCAAATCCATAGTCACGTCCATCCATCCAAGCGATGTGGGTGTTGCCTTGCATGTCCACACCGATCGATGGGTGGAAGGAGTAAGCGTCGTCGATGGTCACACGGGTGTCATTGACAACAACAAGGTGGCCGTCAGCCCCTGCGCCTGTGTCTTCGTAGTAGGTGCCTCCTTGTACCCAGTGACCTGTTTCACCTGGGGTGAAAGACGGGTCGTTGTTCATCTTTGCATAGGGGTCCAAGACTGACATGTAGATTTCACGGGAGTTGTTGGTTGAGATGTAAACCATGGCTTCGACGAGAAGGGACATTTGGTTCGTACCCGATCCTGAAGGGAACTCGTAAGCCTGTCCGCCAGCATCAGTGTTTGCAAGAGTGTTACCCGGGCAATTACGCGACTGAGTGGAGACAATCCCGTTGGGGCACTGCACGAGGTCCATGAAGTGAGATTGGATGTTGCCTGCACCACCATAGCCTTGGCCGTAGAGTCCAACTGGAATAACACCAGAAAGAAGGCAGTTGTCGTGAGCTTCCTGAATGGCTGCCTTATCGTCGGCTTGCTGGGATGGGTCGCCGTCCTTAGGACCCTCGTCAGAAACAGGAATCACAATCTTGGTTGCGTTCGGGTTCCAACGGTGGTCGGATTGAGTGGGTGGGTTACCTGGAACGTTGCCTGAAGCATCCTTCCATGAAAGACAGGCCCAGTTGGAACCGGGGCCCCAGTCTTCACCAGAATAGCCGGAGTACGTATTGCCGTTGTAGATGGTTCCGGGCAACTTGCGGATACCTCCGGAGTCATCTCCGGGTGTTTGACCAAGTGGTGTTGTTCGAGGTCCTGTGTTCTTGTTGTAACCTTGACAGTTGCCTGAACTCGCTGCGCCAGGAAGGGTGTTGCCCAGTCCGTAGATGGTTTCGTACACGGTCATGTTAGCGGTTTCGAGCATTGGCTTGATGCCTTGGAAGTAACTTCCAGAGGCGAAGTTGCCACCGTAAACAACCGTGCAGATATCTGCCCATTCCGTGTACATTGAACCTGAGGTGTCAACAATAAAGGCCAGTTCGACCTTTCCACCGCGGGTGTCGTCCCAAGCGATTTGAACGTAGTCGTTGGCATCAACAACGACATCAGGGTGGCCTTTGTGGCCAATGATCGGCGTGAGAAGAGTGTCGTCAAAGAGGGTGACGATGGCGCCTGAACTGATGTCTGGTTGAATCATGGAGTAGTAAATTTGTGGCTGGTTGAAGAAACGGCCAAGTTCGTCATAGTTGTCTTGCCAAACGATGTGGACATTGTTCTGGCTGTCAAGATCCAATGCTGGCCAGTCGCGGTTTTGTGAGCGACGAGAAATGATTGTGTCATCAATGGCCGAGAGTGTTCCATCGTCCGAGGCCATGCCGTCCATAGCCGCTGAGAATGGTTGCAGGGCAGTGTACATGATGGCGTGTTGGCCTGCTCTGTCAGCCCAAACGACGTGCACGCGGTCGTATTCATCAACTTCGAGGTCGGGGTGCCAAATCTTGTGAAGCCCCGAGTTGGTGATTTGGGTGGCGTCGATGAGCGTCTCCCCACGTGGTGAAATCATTGCGTAGTAGAGGTGGAGGTTATTGCGGGTCCAAACAACGTGGACGTTTCCTGAACTGTCGGAGCCAACGGCGGCTTGTGCGTCGGATGCTGTTCCCCCGTCAACAATCTGGACGGCTTCGGTAATAACAACGGTACTGGCGCTTACTGCGACGCTCGCTACAAGGAGCGAGGACATGACTGAAAGCACCATAATGGATGCGAGGCTAATTGATTTCATTTTTTGGCTCATGGAGTCACCTCAAAGGTCTAACAATTCAACGAGATTCTTATCATACTTAACCGCGTTCCCCTTCGGTCTGCCAAATCGCGGCCTGATGTGTCGCAAGACACCGCTTACCTCGTCGCTACTCTTTCGATTCTAAGCCCATTCGCTCGGATCAAAGCCACTTCCAAATGACATCTTTTCATCGAATTCAACCTGGGGGGCGGTCCCATCACTTTGTGGAGTTTGCGTGCCATCTGGTTTTGCCTTGGATTTTGGCCAATCATCAACCGGGCCTGGTTTTCCAATACCGGGGCCGTAGGAATACTTGATTTCGTGAATGAGGGCGAGTTTGGCAAGCCAAAGGCGACGGAGATTGTTCATGAATTCATGCTTGCTTAATCCGTCAAACCAAATGGGAAGGCTGACGTTGAATGCTTGAAGTGGCCCTGGCTTCTTTTCGCCCTGATGGCCCATGTGAATGGCCCAGTCAACACCCGTACGAATGAGGTGCAATCGGCTTTCATGAACCCATTCAGCCCAATCGCTCTCTTCGTCATCCATGTGTGCTTTCATCTCTTTTTGCTGGCCCTCATCAACGCGTGTCATGCTCGATAACGCAACAAGATCGCGTCCTTTGGGAATGACAACGGCGAACATGTGGCCTTGTTTGCCGCCAGGGTACCTCACGAGGAAATGGGCATGAGCCCGCGGGTCCTTTTGTGATTTGGCAGTGAGGCGTTCTTCGGTAAGCCACTGCTTGAGTACATCAACCACTTCATCGGGCGTCATGGTTCAACCCAAACCCTCATCCCGTTTGAAACACACTCTTTTTGAGGACTATATTTGCCCAAGAAGGTGAAACAGGCGTTCTTTTTGTTCCCGGCCCATCGTGCGACGCTTCCAGACGCTTCGGAGGTCAACCCATGCATCCCTCGCCCGTGCGAAGCTTTTACCGCTCAGCCAAAAGAGTGGAAACATCAAGAAATAGGTGGCGATTGCAGCCATTATTTGTTCACTTGTAGTCATGCTACTCCATGCGGGTAAGATGGAGTGAAGGGCGTCAAAAATTGTGGCGGCATTCACCCAAAATGCGCCTGTCCAAAGCAACGCGATGATTGGCCAGATAAGAAGCGAGCCGAAAAAGGCAGCAAGGAATTGGTAACTCGTCCTCGCATCCAACCCTTCATCGGTTGAATCACCAAGAAGACGCCCAAGAAGTACTTGTAGGCCCAGTGAACTAAGCGAGAGAGGGAGAAGGAGTAGGAAGGCGACAAAGGCTACGAAATTCATCGGCGCCTTCGCCAGACGCCCCCTCTTCAAGCCGGTCCCCGTTGCATTGAGGGCGCGTCCATCGAGTTGGTTGCGCTCGAGAATTTCCGCAGCCTCAATGGCGTGCACCATCCGTTCATCAGCGATAGGTTTGGGGGGAAAGGCGTCAGGTTCTGACGACCATTCTTCGCGAACTGTTCGGGCAGCATGCACTTCATCCTGCCATCGAGGCAATTGGCGCCCTTCCCTCCGTGCATGGAGGTGCGCGACCAGATGAAGCGCTCGGTGCTCTTCCCACGTTGCTGTATTCGGTGTTTGGAAGGGGAGTTGGTTTTGGAGACGGTCTCGTAATGAATGGACAACTTCTGCTGGAGGTTCAACCCATCCTCCTTGTTTGACAGCGTCCACCATTTCTTCAGGAATAAGGTCGTCAGTCACTTGAATTGGTTCACCGAATTCGACGTATTGGTCTGTTCTGAAATCTTCTCTGCAGCGGAAATGCAATCCCACGGGGAGCAGGTGAGGGAGTTCCAAATCATTGGCTTTCGCAAGCGCTGCTGAAGCAAGAACGGTGCGAATGGGCCCTGTTTTGAATCGAATCATGTGGGATTCACTGTGACTGGTACCTTCTGGGAAAAGAACGCATCCAAAGCCGTGCGCTACGCCGTTTGCCAAGGCGAGGAGGGAGCGCCCATTGAGGTGCATGGCTTCTTCTTCAGTACATCCGCCGCGCAGGAGTTCCGCTTTTCTAACAACCGGTTGAACTGCCAGACGTCGCGTCCACCAGCCCAGAAGCGGACGTGTGACGAGATCGTGTCTCGCACCCACAACGAACTCTTTGGGGTGTTGAAGAAAGATGCCAAGGGGGTCCATGAGCCCGTTGGTATGCCAACCGCAACACATGGCTCCACCGCCCGATTGAGAGAGGGGGGTTGCACGGGTTGTACTGGTGGTTCGAAATTGTACACTTGCAACCCTGCGGCACATCCAAAAAGCTACTTTTGTCCAAATGTACGAACCCGGAATTGAACTCGTGTATGTAGGAAGAGGGGTTGCAAGAAGTTTGTCAATGCGCATTTTTTTTGCCGAAGCGGAGAGAATTGGCAACACTTCGCCATTGTGGACCGCTTCGTCTTCTTCAGTAACGATGGTAGCCATTAATTCACGACCTGCAAGGATGTAGCCAATGAAGCCAATGATTGATGGTCCGGTTCAGAGGTAGGGGTTGATGGCCACATGGACATCAAGGTCCCTCCGCCGTCCCCTTGAGTGCGAGGGAGGACATGGAAATGGACGTGGGGTACTTCTTGGCCTGCAAGAGGGCCATCGTGGAGACAGACGGTGAAATCAGTCGTTGAGAAATGGGCTCCCAAACGTTGTTGAACCACAGTAATGCCTTCCATCAGCCCATTCAATTCCTGTGAGTTGAGTTCTGAAAGGCGTTGAACTGCCTTTCGCGGAATGACAAGTGTGTGGCCTTCTCTTCGTGGAAAAATATCCAAAAATGCATACCACGATTCACCTTGAGCGACGCAATGTGAGGGGATTTGGCCAGAAAGAATGCTTTCAAACAAGGTCCCCATGATTGACTTCGAAGCCGTTCATGCCTTTCTTCATTGTGGAGCAAGAACCCAATGGCCGCCTGCTCCTTTCTTAATCGCAAGCGTGCCGGTGACTCCTTGATGGTCAACGGTGACGTGGTGAAGGAAGTCCTCATTTGCCTCTGGGAAATCTTCTCGGACAAAGGAGCCACGAGATTCTTCCCTAGCAAGTCCACTTTGCACCGATGCGGTGAGGAGGCGAACTGCGGCTTGGGTTCGCAGCACTTCGAGGAGGTTCGTATTCGCAATCAAAGATTGCTGATCCAAGTGCAACGATTCAGCAGAATGGCTCGCCGCCTCTAATTTATTGAGGAGCGAAGCCATCGATGATGCGGTGAAGGTAGGAGTTGATGCGAGTGCTGATTGCACAGAAGCCATCACGGTGCCGCAGCGAACAACGTGGGTTTCTTCACTGTCTCCCATCATTGCTGATAGGTCAGCTTCGGCTTGCTCAACGGCCGCTTGGATAGAATCGGGGGTGCTGAATTTGCGGTCGGCCACCCAAGATGCTGCGTGCTTGCCTGCGTTTGCACCGGATTCAAGCGCATCAAGAAGGCGGTTTCCGGGGAGAGTTGCGGCTCCATGGAAGCCAGTGCAAGCGGCATCGCCTGCAGCGTAAAGACTCGTGAACCAACGCGACCATGCGCCAATAACACACCGTCCGTGTCCATCGACTGGCAAGCCACCGATGGTGTGGCCCACGACGGAATCGAGTGGGACGGTTTGACGGTTCATGTCAATGCCCGTTCGTTGCTGTACCAAGCGGAACAAGGAAGACCACCATGCTGCGGATTCGCCCAAATTACGTGCATCGAGGACGGGTTGAACCGCTGATTGAATGGCTTGGGCCATCTCAAGAGGATTGAGGTCAGCGACTTCAATTGCAGCGCCTGAGCCTTCGTGCAATTTTGCACCGTCGTTGAGTAGACCTGTGGGCAAGAAAAGATTGGTGCCCTTGATTGTCAGGGGGTGATGTGTCATGAATTCCATGTCTCTCAAAGCGATTCCAGCGCGGAATGCCATGTCCATGCCCAGTCCAACAACACCTGAAGAAAAAGCACCTTCAAAGCCTTCATCTGCAATGATGAGGGCTTTGCATTGTAAACCAACAACACGACCGTTCATCATATCCAAGGCCACGAGTCCATCTACGGATTGATCGGAATGTACGAGGGTAAGGGGAATGTGGTCGCCTCGGCGAATGACGCCGTGGCGCATGCACTGCTCCTCGCCAATTTGTTGGAATTGTCGGGAGGTTGCGCTTCCAGCATCAACCGTACGAGGCTGGGCGTGCCCGACGGCTTTTCGGACCATGGGAAGGCCTTGGGAGTCTCGGCGGAAGTTGATGCCACGGCGCTCAAGGAGGTCGACGTGGCGATTCGCATTGGCAGTGGTTTGTGCAACAACATCCTGGTCATTGAGGAAGGCCCCGGTACGGATGGTGTCTTCACGATGGCTGCGGTTATTTGTTTCTTGAAGCGATGCGGACAGCCCTTCGAGGGGTGCCATGCCGGGTTGGCCGAGGGCTGTGGAAGAAATCATGAGCGTGCTTGCTCCGTCCCGTGCGGCTTCGGCAGCAGCATTCATGGCAGCAGGGCCGTCTCCGAGAACAATGACATCCCATGCTTCCATCTTGAATCCCCTCAAGGCTGGCGAAGTGGCGGACTGACATAAGGTGCGCGCTTGAGCCCTCTCGGACCCAGCGTGTATTCTTAGGCAGAATAGAAGCTCTCAAAATTCTGGAAGGGGGCGTGCTGCCCACTTTCTTGCCCCTTCCAATCGCTTGTTCTTCTTGCGGTAGTGGCTGCTATTTCGGCGTTTAACAACCGTTCTTAGCACGCGGGATTCAATGACGACTCCTTCCTCATCGCGGAGGATCACTTGCACGTATCGGTCGCCTTGTTCTTTCTCCGGCCAGGCTACACCCAGCCACAATACGACGCCTTGTTGCAAGTAACGAGGGACCCAATCAAGTGCGTCATCTTCTCCCGCAGTGTAGAGTTCAACGGCTTGACGGGGGGGCGGGCAGGCTTTGAGTTCAAAGCGATGGTCGCGGGCAAAGGGCTCACCTCCCGGGCATACAACCTCGATGCGGGCGACGGTCTGTTTGAAGGTCTGATTGTTGAGGGCAATGAAGAGATGGCCCGTTCCTTCATCGCATTGCGGGTCAAGGGCCACATCCATTCGCCATGGCTCGCGAATCATCATCGGTGAACCCGAAAGCAAATCCAATTGAAGGCGTTCGAGAAGACGGAATGCGCTTGGCTGCCACACCCGTGCATGAGCAAGGAGGCGTTGCAGAGAACGCCAGTTGAATTTTGCTTCAGGATTGAGAAGGACATCACCCATTGCATCGGGGCGGATAAACTCGCTCAATTCTCCGTGTGCAATTGAATCACTGAGGTCGCCTTTCGCATGGAGATGCAAAATGTAGAGGACCCGCTCCCATGACTGGTCTTTATCGTAGCCAGGGAGAATACTGTCGCGGAAATCGTTCAGCCAAGTGAGCCAATCAAGATACAGGTCGGGGTCGAGGTGGAGGACAATGAGTTCCCCGAGAATCGACCCCAACTGTGTGGGGTGATGTGTGGGCGAATGATGAACCAAGCAAGGCATCAAATCGCCTTGCTGGCGTACGGAATCATAGGTAAAGTAGGCGTGGAAGGTATGGGCAAGACCCAACGTCATTGAAACTAGAAATGACAGGCTCCAAACAATGGATTCCTCGGTGATCACCGTTCCAAGTCCGAGCAGAAAAATTGAACTGAGTGCCAAGAGAGTGTTCACCGAATTATGACGGCGCACATCGGTAAGACCTTCGAGAATACGGTCCATTCCGGGCTGTGATCGCAGGGATAATTTCCCACCTGTAGCCTCCCCGTCAATTTCTCTCAACGAGATACGGGCTTGGATGGACTGCCACATCGCTTCACCAGCCATCAAAGCAGGTACAGTAGCAAGCAAGAAGGGTATCCCTCCAAACAAGAGAACATATCCTGGGTTCGGTGGAGCGTATTCAGGCAACAACACCGAAATCAGTGCGGTAACGGCAACAATGCTGCCAAAACAAAGGCGTAAGCCCAAGAGAAAGGGGTTTCTGGCGAGCGTTCCAAACCGAAGGCGGAGGCGCTCTTGCTGCAGCCACTTTTCAGTCGTGCGCTCGAGGGGGTCCTCTGTACGGGCAAACCCATGTCCGTAGGGATCGGGCAAGGCACTGAGAGCGTCGCCTTCGTCTTCCGTACTCATGGCTTGTCCCATTGAGGCGTGTGCGCCCTTCAATATGGCTCTTATCCAAAAAATGGCGGGCGCGGCAGGATTCGAACCCGCGATCTCCGGCTTAGGAGGCCGGTGCATTATCCAGCTGTGCTACACGCCCAATGTTGGCTGCTCGCCACTTGGTGAAGATGCTTACGATTGGTGTGCCTTTGATGCAGCACCAATTTCAGCAACTTGGTGGAAGAATTCTTCCAATTGAATCCGTTGCTGAGCCGATCGTTGGAGGGCTGTATCGCAGGTCGAAAGAGCATTCAAGAGTGAAGCAAGAAGTTCATCATCGTAATGGGAACGTCCTGCTGTGAGGAATTGGTGCAGTCGGTCCAAGACGCCTCGGGCGTCCAAGTCATGGGTTGCCATCAATTGGTCAAGAGCCCCCATCGCACCCTTGAGAACACGGCTGCTCTTCTCGCCTTGGCGCTCCCATTTCCAATCATGAACTCGTCCACGTAAGGCTTCTTCCAAAACAAGTTGAACCTCTCGAAGGCTGCTATTTGACATGAGGGTCTGGACGTTGCGCCGGTCGTTGAGGAGATTGCGTTGGGCGAGTAGTTGAAGCATGAAAATCGCCTTTCGAAGATTGCCGTTTGCAACGTGTGCGACATCGCCAACGATACCGAGGGTCGATGCTTGCTCCTCACGTTCGAGGATAAGTTCCAACCGTTGTTCAATCATGAGACGTGTGAGGGTGGGCATACGGATGTGTTGGGTTCTGCTCCTCATGGCTTCAATCATACGAGAGGGGGTGTGTGTCGTGAAAATAAAGCGGGCACTGCGGCTGCTTTCTTCCATCATTCGCCGAAGGTAGGATTGTCGTGCATGACCGAGATAATCAGCATCCTCGATCACAATGATTCTCGATACGGGGAAAAATTGGCTGCCATCGCCGCCCGATGACTCCTCTCCCGCTGGTGCTGGTGAGTCGTCAGCGGATGAACTGATGTTGTGGTCAAAGGCATCCAGACTGGTGCGCCCGGCAAGCGTATCGTCAGAACCGCTTCCTTCTGGGCGTAGGAAGGCTTCGAATTTTGACATGGCACCGGCTGTTTTGGCCAAGTCACGTGCCTGAAGCACATGTGTTGTTGCTCGCCATGAAGGGCCGAGAACCTGACGGCAAACAAGTTGGTAGGCTGCGGTTTTACCACATCCAGTAGGCCCAGAAAGGAGAAGATGCGGAGGGTTGGATTGAAGCGAAAGTTGCCGAAGGGCAGCAATCACGGATGGAGATGTAACCAAATCGTCAAACAAAAGTGGCTTATGCTTCTCAAGCCACATCGTCATGATGTGTGAGTAGAGACCATGGTCTTTGAACTCTGCGAAGTGATGAAGTCATCACTCTGCGTTGAGACGCTTGGTGCCGTGGCGGCGTAGCTTCATGAAGATACGAGATCCGCATCCTTTGCAACTGATTCCGTTTCGCTCACGGTGGAATGATTCGAGGCTACCGCAGTCAGCGCATTTGTAATCGACGAGTTCAACCATATGTATCTCTCCGTGCCACGCGACCGTGCATCCCGTTTTGAACCTGTTCATTGCGAAGAACGCCGTAATAAGGCATCAAAGGTTGCGGCAGAAAGCACGACAACTTCTCCATCTGAAAAAAGTTCGATGATCTTCATCACAAGTTCTTTCTCCGTACGTTCGTGGAACGTTATCAATTCATGAGGAGCGTAACCTCCCTCAAGATTCGAAATGAACACGTCCTCTTCTTGAGGTGTCCAATGAGGGGCTGTCGGTGGCATCAGCAGTACAGGCCGCCAACGAGTCCTGGCATCATGCGGATTCGGCTGCCTTCTTCGAGGTTCATGTCGGCAATGTCAGCTGCGCTGACAAGTTGGTCGTTCACGAACACCCAAGCGCTGTTGTCGCTGGTTGCCTTGGAGGCAATTTC
>Ga0222715_10000445_pt1 | contig 40866 bp, 46 predicted proteins | sample C33_9DmetaG_FD_165056 | JGI IMG/M metagenome (GOLD analysis project Ga0222715, IMG submission 165056) | Estuarine water microbial communities from San Francisco Bay, California, United States - C33_9D | ecosystem: Environmental > Aquatic > Marine > Unclassified | place: USA: California...
ATCTCCCCAGTGGTTCGGTCGTAAGTCACCAAGTTCGCGGCCAGATCGGCGACGCGGAGGGTGTCTACGAAGACGTTGGTGTCAAACTTGAGGCGGTCGGGTTGGACGTTCCCTGAAATCTCTAGGGTCCCAGAGGTTGGGTATACGTTCCCACCTAGGATGACGTTGGAGGTTGTTTGGAGCCCCGTGGTGGCATTTTGGAGGATGATGGTGTCCCCAGTTGTATTGTTCTCCCCAGTCACGTGGTTGAGGCCGTAGGATGCGATGACCGCAAAGTTCCCTAGGGTTAGGGTGTTCGCTGAGACGTTACCTTCTATGGTTAGAACGTTGGATCCCGTATCGTTGACGTAGAGGTTTGAACCGACACTCAGATTGTGCATGGGCGCAGTGTTTTGGATACCGACGTTGGAGGTTGTCACCAATCCAACATCGTACGTTCCATCTTGAACCAGTTGGATCACGTTGGCGACGACGTTACCTTGACTGACAATTTGGTGGAGGTTCGATGCGATATTGGAGAGGAGGCCACCGTCACCGACAAACCTTGATGCACCGATATTACCATCGACGGTGAGAACATTCGCCCCAGCGTTATCTACGTAGAAATTGGAGCCGACACTTAGATTGTGAGCGGGTGAGGTGTTTTGAATACCGACATTGGAACTTGTCACGAGACCCACACCATCATAGCCGGCCGCGGAATTAAAAATGACAACGTTGGCTACGGTATTCCCTTGATCGACGATGTCACTTAGGGTGGTAGCGATGTTGGAGAGGAGTCCACCATCACCGATAAAGTTTGTGGCCCCCACATTACCCGTAATATTTAGGACATTTGCCCCAGTGTCATTTACGTAGAGATTGGAACCGATACTGAGATTGTGAGCGGGTGCGGTATTTTGAATACCGACGTTGGAGCTTGTTACGAGACCCACACCGTTGTAACCAGATGCAGAGTTAAACTGGACAACGTTAGCTACGGTATTTCCTTGATCGACGATGTCACTTAGGGTGGTAGCGATGTTGGAGAGGAGTCCACCATCACCGATAAAGTTTGTGGCCCCCACATTACCTGTAATGTTTAGGACGTTCGAGCCCGCGTCACTTATGTGAAGATTGGAACCGACACTCAAGTCAAATGTGGGTGCTGTATTTTTTATACCCACACTTCCAGTGAGGGAAGTATCTATAAAAAGGTTACCGGTACCAACTTCTAGATTACCTGCGATTTCGACTTCTCCCGAAAAGGCTTGAATGTTAGTCGTCACCATATGATATTACCAGATACTTTTTTTTTAGTATGTGAACGTTGCGACGGTGACGCTATCTTCATCTATGGTTGTAACACCTCCGTCTGTTTTGGGTGAGGTATATTCAATAAAAATATGATAGTCACCCTGACCGTCGAGAATGGTTAAGGGTCGCATGGAAACTCGGTTTCCAGTTGTAATGATTGTGGGGTTCCACGGGTTTGTACTTGTTCCACCAAAAATATTTTTAGTACCTATGGCAATGTTAGTTGAGGGTGTGGCACCCGTTTTATGACCACCCCCAACTTCGAGGACTAGGGTACTCACTTCCTCGTCTCCCTCCACGAGTTGTGCTGAAATCTTTGAATAAAAGACGTTCGATGTGTAGTTTACGTTAATGTAGGGTTTATCACCCGACGAAATACTTCCAGAATAACTATACGTCTTCTTTGTGACTTCACCGGTGTTTGTAACGAGACCACTCGTCACGTAGACCACATTTGATACTGTAATATTACTCGTAAATGTTGGATCGAGGAGGTCAGCTTTATTTGTCTCTAGGGTTCCCACCCTCGCTGCATTTGAGGTGAGATCGGTCTCTAGGACCCCCACCCTTGCGGCGTTAGAGGCGAGGTCGGTCTCTAGGACGCCAACCCTAGCGGCATTTGAAGTTAAATCGGTTTCAAGAGAAGAAACATCAGTCTCTAGGGCGCCAACCCTAGCGGCGTTAGAGGTGAGGTCTGTCTCTAGGACCCCCACCCTGGCGGCGTTGGAGGCGAGGTCGGTCTCTAGGGTTCCCACCCTCGATGCATTTGAGGTGAGATCGGTCTCTAGGACCCCCACCCTAGCGGCGTTGGAGGTGAGGTCGGTCTCTAGGACCCCCACCCTGGCGGCATTGGAGGCAAGGTCAGTCTCTAGGACCCCCACCCTAGCGGCGTTGGAGGTGAGGTCGGTCTCGAGGACCCCCACCCTAGAGGCATTGGATGTGAGATCCACTTCCAAAGTGCCCACCCTTGCGGCATTGGAGGCCAGGTCGGTCTCGAGGACCCCCACCCTAGAGGCATTGGAGGCGAGGTCGGTCTCTAGGACACCAATTCTAGAGACGTTACTTGTAAAGTTGGATAGGAGGGCGAGACCTGTGAGGGTGGTGCCGTCGCCGTAGTAGCTTCCATTTACCACCGTAATATTATTTTGAACATTGACATTACCAATTAGGTCTATCAACATTATGTGATCGTCGTCGTAGTAGTGTAGGATATGGTCATCGGTGAATGTATTTTGGGTGTATCCAATGGAAAACCTATGTTCATCGGCGTGGTAGATGACGGCAATGTTGGCGTAGACCCCATCATCCTTATGTTCCATCATAATCCCCGTGTCCAGGTTATGGACTTCATTGTTTGCACCGATACCGAAGATTCTATCTTCTATAGTGACGCTCGTGGAGGACACAACGGTATTGTTACCACTGAGTGTGATGTTCCCTAAGAATTCAGCCTCGGCTGCGGAGATGACATATGTTCCACCAGAGGACACGTAGACGGGTGATTTAATGAATGTACCGTCTGTATCAACCATGGGTAGGTATTTATTGGTGGCATCTGCCAGACCTGTCACTGTTATGTTCGAACCAACTTCCAAGTTCGCGGTGGTCACCAAACCAGTGGTGGCATTTGTAAACTGGATCGTATTTGAGGTAGTGTTTCCAGTGTCGGTGACCTGTTGGAGGGTTTGGAGTTTTGTCAGAACGTCTGCGGGATCCATTTTTTCAAATGTGTTTCCGCCACCATTTGTATAGATGTGCGGAGGTTGGGTGGTGACTACCTGAGCGTTGGGAATTGCATTCACACGACCAACACCTGTGACGTCAATGATACCCGTAGATATATGTGGTTTAACTATGAGACCAACATTCTGAATGAGATCGGTTTCGGCTTGGGGTACTACATTTGATATGCCACCAGCTACAACGTTGCTCACATAGACGGTTTCACCAGATATGAATTCATCGGTGTTTAACCCATCGGCTCTACCAAATGTGACGACAAGACCGACACCATTTACAGCTAAACTTTGATAGGCTACACCTAACGCGGGCATGGTGGTTGAACTATCCGCTCGAGCTTTCCGTATATTAAAAATTTCATTACCTGTATGCCCAGCCGCATAGACGACATCACCTTTACTTATTGTTTCTAGTGCCCTGCCTTGTAAAAATGTGTGATTTTGTAGCTGATTGGTCCAATTGGAACCATCGTATACAAGTATGTCTTCATTTTGGGGGGTGGTCAGTGTCACGTTTGCCAGTTGGTTTAAATTTACACCAACGTTGGAGGTGAGATCGGTGGTGAAGGCGGTGTGCGCATTGGTGAATTGGAGGGTGTTGGAGGTGGTGTTTCCATTATCGGAGACATCTTGGAGGGTTGTGACCAGGTTGGAGAGGAGACCACCATCCCCCAAAAAGGTGGTGGCCGTGACGTTACCACCCACGACGATGTTACTTGTAGTGACCAAACCAGTGGTTGTGTTTGTAAACTGAACCACATTTGAGGTGGTATTTCCGTTGTCTGAGACGTCTTGGAGTGTCGTTACAAGGTTGGAGAGGAGACCACCATCCCCCAAGAAGGTTGTGGCCGTCACATTACCACCTGCGACGATGTTGCTCACCGTGACTAGACCGGTGGCGGTATTATTGAATTCAATTGTGTTTGTGGTGGTATTTCCATTATCTGAGACATCTTGGAGGGCTGTGACGAGACCGGTAAGTTGACTACCATCCCCCAAGAAGGTTGTCGCGGTTACGTTGCCACCTGCGACGATGTTGCTCACCGTGACCAGACCAGTGGCGGTATTATTGAACTCTATGGTGTTTGTGGTGGTATTTCCATTATCTGATACATCTTGGAGGGCTGTCACGAGGCCGGTGAGTTTGCTACCGTCACCATAGTACGAGGTCGCTGAGACGTTCCCATGAACTATGAGAACATTGGATCCGTCGGTGTCTATGAAGAGGTTGGACCCCACACTCAGGTCGTATATAGAGGATGCGTTTGCGATACCGACAAATCCTGTAAAGATAGGTCCATCCTTTGGGGCCTTAATTGTCTCAAGGGTCCCGACGCGGGCTGCGTTGGAGGCGAGGTCTACCTCCAGTATCCCAACCCTAGAGGCGTTGGAGGTGAGGTCCACCTCCAAAGTGCCAACCCTAGCGGCATTGGAGGCGAGGTCTGTTTCTAGAACACCAACTCGGGTGGCATTGGAGGTCAGGTCGGTCTCTAGAACCCCCACCCGGGCCGCATTTGAGGCCAGGTTGGTCTCGAGGGTTCCAACCCGGGCTGCATTTGAGGTGAGGTTCGTCTCTAGGACCCCCACCCTAGAGGCATTGGAGGCGAGGTCTGTTTCTAAAACACTTACACGGGTGGTTGTGGTCACGAGGTCATTGTTGATGATGACTATGTTAGCTTCGGCACCCGCTAATCCGGTCTCTAGTGTCCCGACCCTTGCGGCATTGGAGGCCAGGTCTACCTCCAAGGTCCCGACCCTAGATGCGTTTGAGGCCAGGTCTACCTCCAAGGTCCCGACCCTAGAGGCGTTCGATGTGAGATCCACCTCCAATGTGCCAACCCTAGAGGCATTAGAGGCTAAATCGGTCTCTAGTGTCCCGACCCTAGAGGCATTCGATGTGAGGTCGGTTTCCAATGTGCCAACCCTAGAGGCGTTGGAGGCGAGGTCGATTTCCAAAACCTGGATTCGAGAAACGTTGCTATCGAAGTTTGACAGGAGTGCGACCCCAGTGAGTGTTGTACCATCTCCGTAGTATGCGGTGGCCTCAACATTCCCGGTGACGACGAGAATATTTGACCCCACATCATCCACATAGAGGTTTGACCCCACATCTAGGGTGTGTATGGGGGAGGTATTGACGATACCCACATTGGCTTCGGTATAGAGTCTACCGTACACATGAACATTGACATCTTCGGATGTTAGGGGGACTAGGCTTTTCCCATTTGCGCTACTTTGGGTGTAGGCGAGGATGATTTCATCGGTGGCTTCGACGAACCCGATGGTGACATTTGATTCTGGTCGTGTTAGGACGAGACCCAGGTCCAGTGTTGTGTCAAATAGGGTGTTGTCCTTCCCCAACTCTATGATTCCATCTCGAACCTTGAAGTTTTCACTATGGAATGAGGTTACAACACCTTCCACGAGGACATTGCCATCGACGACGAGGTCTTGGGTGATGTGGGTATTCCCGGAGACGACGAGAACGTTGGACCCGGTGTCATCGACGTAAAGATTTGACCCCACATCTAGGGTGTGCACCGGTGATCCATTTGCCACCCCAACATTTGAGAGTGTGGTAACACTCGTTTCCGGGTTATTAAAAGATACGACGTTGGCGGTCACATTACCGTTGGTGGTGGCATTTTGGAGTGTGATATCGAAAACATCTTCAGCCACGGAACCCGAATCTGTAATTTCTTTGGTCACCCGATTATATGCGAGCACAGTGACATTTCTATCGGATAAATCTTCGTTTAACCGCATGGGTGTCATATAGATGGCATTTGAGGTATTTGCTTCTAGGAACTCGTCACTGGCATTAAAGACTATGGTATTATCTGCCTGTTCCTGTCTACAATTTTTACCGAAGCGGATTCTCGTAGACCTCTCCACTGTCGGTAAGTTCTTTACCATTTATATAACACTTGATTTTATTTACACGAATAATTAGTTTGCATACAAGAGACCAGCCATACCATTTTGTATACGTAATATGTTGTAGTTGACTGCGTATATGGGGTCCATTATGTCTAGGGATTCGCTCATAATCTTGGCTGAGTTGAGGCGGCTAAAATTGAGGGTCCCCGTGGGCTGATAGGAGCTGGTCATGAGGCAGAAGCAGTACAAGAAAAAATCGGGTGAGGTCACGAAGTTGGTGTGGTAGTAGTTCATGACGTCTATAAAGTGTGGTTGACTCCACCTATAGTTACCAACATCTAGACCATTTATGGTGAGTTTAATTCTATTCGATGGTGAAGTTAGGGAGCTTATAACGGATGTATTTGATGATGCGATGTACTTCACGGGGTGATTGAATGTGAGTTCTTGGATCCGGTTTTGGGATGGAATATTCTTTTGAACTTGGGTGATGAGAATATCGTGGGTCTTTGTGGAAATTTGCGCACGTTCTTTGGTATCTAGGTAGTAATAGTTTGCAAAGCATTCTATGTTATAGGCGGACGCGTTTGGTCCCCAATAGATACGCAACTCTACATTGTGATAGTTTAGGGCCACAAGGGGAATTGCGGATTGTGCACTCTCACAAAAGAAGAAGCGGAGGGGGTAGAAGTAGGAGGATGAGCTCGTACCGGGGTGTGGTCCCATGGCACTCTTGGAGACATTCTGGGCGAATGTATCTATGGCAATTTTCTCACTGAAAATCGAATCCTGGGAATCTACAACGGAGCCACCGATGAGGAGTTCGACTTTGTCTACCAGGGTTCTCCAATCATCTATAGATTGGGCTTGACTCGAATCATCTGCGGCGAAGTACACGTACCCGAGGAGATCCCCGGAGCGTTCAAAATTAACACTGGACATTGAATTACTTTTCACTGCTCCAAGAATTGTTTGTTTTTCGATGGACTGTGAAAAGTTAGCATGTCTTTTGAAGTGTGAACTAAAGAAGGATATTTCAGGATTACCCATGATATATTCATCCTGGGCACCTATAGCGATCAATTGAACAACACCAGCGGACATGGTATACTACTCTATGGGGAGAAAATTACAGGTTGGGTTTCCTACACACGAAACGGAGGACTAAAAAATTATCTTCAACTGGATTTGGTGGTTCAATGAGAACACCATCTTGATTTCTAATAGTAATTGTTAAACGACTGATGGTTCGAATTGGATTTATATACTGTGTGGCGATTGGGTAATCATCTCTGAAACTGATGAGTCCACTGTCATCCGCTGTAACAATACTAGCGAAGGAGTTTCGTACCACGCTCATAGTGGCTTGACCGGTGAGAACGTTTGACGCTCGGTCCGAAAAAATAGAGTCCAGTTCTTCAATCGAAACATAACAGTGACCTGTCCCATTGATGGGTGCAACTGTATTAATTCTCGCAGCCAAAAGCCTGGCCTGAACAACGTTGTGGAGGGGTTGGTTCAAAAAACATGTAAAAGTATTCGCCGCCGTTTGACCAATGGTATCAACTGTAATTGTATGATATTCGTAGTTGAGGTCGGGGATCATCTCAGTTGGCGATGTGATGAGGGCCATTTATATTTAGCTTAGATTAAAGATCCGCCAATTCCATCCTCGATCGCATACCCAGCGTGTTCACCAACAAGTTTTTGGGCGCCACAGAGTCCACCGGGTGTGAGACTCTTGGTGTAGGGGCTGTCTTCCTTACCCGACCCTGGGACGCAATCCATACGATTCTCGAGATCGAAAAGAGATTTATCATTCACAACCTTGATTGTGATTGGCTTGGGCTGGTAACGACTTTTGTTCATCAGACCAAAAATCACGACGATATAAAATAAAATCACGATGGTGATGAGGAACTTTCGGTCAGTCTTATTGAACTGGAACATTTATAATGTATCAACATTTTTTATAAACTGCGTTAAAGGTAATTTTTTTAGTTTCTACATAAAGAGTAGATGGATGAAGAAATAATCATCGACCGTGGACAGCCCAATATCATGAAATTAGATGCTGATGAACAGGCCCTGATGGATGAGATTGAGATTTCCATCCCCCGTCCCCAGCCTGTACCTAGGCCCGCTCCACATAGACCCCAAAGACCCATGCACCAAGAACAAGATACGATGGATGCCTTTGTAAACCCCAACAAGCAAACGGCCCCCCGGCAACCTATACAGGAAGAAGAGATTGATTACGGTGAGGAACTATATGATGATGATGCCGATGAACCCCGAATGGGGGGTGGTGGACCGGGTTTCCAGGAAGATCAACCTTCTAAGGGGTACACCTCTATCGATGAAGAGAAGTCTGACCTTATCAACAAGTTGGCGCGCCTTGAGAAGAAGGGATTCTCAGTGAACAAGCGTCTAAATGCATATTCAAGTGTGGAGGAGTTGAGGGCCGAAGTTAAGAGGATTACCTACAGTATTGACGTTGAGCAGTCAATCAGATTCTCTCGAAGGATGCTTATCGCCTGTGTCACGGGTTTAGAGTTCCTCAACAAGAGGTACAATCCCTTCGAGATCCAGTTGGAGGGGTGGTCTGAGTCTGTGATGGAGAATGTTGACGACTATGACGGTGTATTTGAGGAACTCTACGTCAAGTATCGTTCCAAGATTAGTGTTGCTCCAGAGGTGAAGCTCATCATGATGTTGGGTGGTTCGGCGATGATGTTCCACCTGACAAACTCTATGTTCAAGTCGGTGATGCCCAACATGAACGATGTGATGAAGCAGAATCCAGATTTGGTCAAGAATATGATGGCAGCGGTTCAAAACACGACGAGGTCTCCTGATGGTCCAGCGACGGAGGCTCCGGTTGGTGGGACGGGTAATTACGAGATGCAGGGTCCCGGTCTGGACATTTCCAGTTTGATGGGTGGTATTATGATGCCACCTCCACCCCCTATGAACACCACACCACCCACGATCCAAGAGGAGGAAGAAGATGTGTCTGATATCGTATCGGTCTCTGGTGAGTCCACTGGTGGTGAAATTAAGGAGGTCAACGTCGAGGGTTCCAAGCCAAAGAGGACCAGACGAAAAAAGAAGACAGAAATTAATCTCTAAATACTATATAAATGATAGCGTATTGTCCGCTGGAGGAACTTGAACCTCCCGTCCGACAACAACCGAAAGTTGTCGAAGAACCAGAGGAGGTCCCCCCTCCAGTTGGTTACGAAGAAACTGAAATGAATTACGTCATCATGGGCTTCATTGTTGGCGTGATTATTCTCGCCGTCTCTGATTCCATCAGGGCGTAAATGTAATAAATCTACCGAGGGGTTTTCCCCTGAAGTAAATTTAGTATGTGAATGTTGCGTGTGTAAGGGTTCCACTCTTTATGGATACCAGCTTACCACTGGTCGATGATATGAGTTCCACAAAGATGTCAAATTTATATTTACGGGGGGTCCCCAAATTGGTCAAAAAGAGGGGTTGAATTGTGATTGAATTTCCAGTAGTAGTTACTGAAGAACTCCATGGATAGGCGGTTCCCACGTTTCCAAAAATGTTCTTTGTACCGATTGTTATATCTGTCCCAGGTGTTGTCTCGTCACTCGTGCCGCCATTTATTTCAAGAATTAGGGTGCTCATGTTGTCTTTGTCTTCATCATACTCCCTCAAAGAGGCTACAATCTTCGCATAGAATGCACCATTTCCAAAGGTTAGAGTCTTCGTATTATTCCCACTTGGAGCACTCTGTACTATTACATTTGAATACCTCTTACAGGCCACCTGCCCAGAGTTAGTGATCATACCACCACCAACGTGAAGGTCGGTCTGTGCGAGTGACCCCCCTAAACCGATAGCGACCTGTTCACCGAGATCGATAATACCCTTGATAACGAGATCCCCAGAGACCTCTACACTACTTTCTAGGAACAACTCACCAGATTGGGGGGTGATGTACACATTACCCGAAATATCACCGTGTATGTTCGATGTCCCCGCGGTCGTCTTGAGTTGAATGACGGCGTTGCTTGAGGAATGTTCAACTCGTGCCGTACCATCGTAGACGTGGAACTTTTCGGTTGGTGCCGAAGTCCCCACACCCACGTTACTAGTATGTATGACGTGGAGGCCATCACTTTCTGCGCCATTGTTTACACCACCCAAGACTGTACCATGTATACTTCCAGAACTGAAGCCCCTTAGGTACCCGCCATAGTTGTCGTTTGTATTGAGGAGGATACCAGTCTTTGTATTGCTCCCAGGGCTCTCAAGTTTGAGAACATCGATATCTGTCGTGACCCCCGAGTATATGTGTACATTTGTGGAGGGTGAGTTTGTGCCGAAACCTATGAGGCCCTCGTGTGTGAAGCGTAAAAACTCTGCCGCGGTTCCACCGGTTCTATTACGGAAGGTCAGGTCGGTATCTTCTACTGTCTCTATGATACCACGGGATGGTGTTGTACTCGTGGAGAATATATCCATCGAACCTGTGATGATTTTCTGATCCTGGGGAAACTCGAAACCACCGTTGATGAAGAGCTTCGAGTTTCCACCTGGGTCGGTGGAGGTACCAATGAGCACACGATCTTCATTGATGGTCAAAAGGCTGGACACACCCGTGCCATTCGTAATGGCGTCTTCAACTTCAGACTGACTTAAACCAGCTGAATCATATGTCTGGAACTCGTGCAATGGAGCGATAGTTCTAATTCTATCTGGGCCACCGGCACCCGTAGTTTCATTACCTTTGAAAATTACAAGTTCAGATTTACCATCGATATTATATTGTCTCTCCCGAATGAATGTATTTGAAAATTGATCTGTATCGACACCACCAAATGTAAGTTGATGTCCCAAAACGATATTTCCATCTACTTCAAGTTTACCACGGGGTACATCTGTACCTATACCAACATCACGGGTGGTACCATCTATATACAAACCCACATTTGTGGAATCTGAAACATCATCTTCATTCCTCGTAATTCTAAAATCGCGCACCCCCGTTACACCGACGGTCCACCCTCGTGGATTACTATCTTGGTTTGATTGAATGAAAGACGCGAAGGAGTTGCCCGTTATAAGGTCGGTTTGTGCGGCTATAATCGCATCACCGTACCCAGTTCCATGCTGGTTATGAACGAGTATACCATTCTCCCTCGCATTTCCAATGCCCGTCCCTATAACTTCAAGGTGTGCACCGGGGGTGGTTGAACCTATACCCACCCGCCCATCACTTCGGAGGGTGAGGATGTCCTTCTCATCTGTGTAACTTTCATTTGTGAGGTAAATGTCTAATTTTGTTTTGGATTTTAGTGAAGTGTCATCGAACTTCCCAATCTTGAAAGTTGCTCTCACACCATCATAGGTTCCACCCGCCCCCTCCCTCGTCAGGTGCATCACGTTTCCGAGATCGGTGACGCCTTGAATGGGTGAGGTATTCGTTACAACTAGGGGTGTCCCTAGGTGGCTGTATCCATTTGAATTGGTGACGGGATTATTAAAAAACACTGTACCACCAGAGGTGTGGAGGAGACCTTGGGGGGTGGCCGTCCCCACCCCAACATTACTGGATTCGAGAATGGTCAATTTTGGTGAACCCATCGTGGATGTCGTGCTCGCATAGAAGTTGAGACCCTTCCCCGAACCGACGACGCTTTCCACCTTTGTTTGTTTTAGTGTAGGGTCGGCATAAGATTTCATATAGGTTTGGACATTTCCGTAGATGGCTGCGTTACTTCCGTTAATTTTGAGGTTCCCTCCAATGGTGAGAGCCTCTGAGGGTGCAGTGTTTGCGATACCCATCTTACCATCTGCCGCGATACGCACCCGCTCGGTATTTTTAGTTTTGAAGGATATCCTTTGGTGTTCGGGTGTCAATTTAGCACCCGAAATATCTATGGAGGATATGTTAGAGCCTAGGGGGCCCGCGCGGATAGATGCAACATTTGAGTTTGTATCTTCACCATCAAAATCGGCGTGAATGATGATATTTTCAGAGGCTGTTATACCAGTAGCACCCTCCATGAAGGACAGGTCTGTAACCTGAATCGACTGGGTAATGAGACGACCGGTGACCAGGTTACCCTCGACGGTCATGGTATTGGCACTCGACGCGTGAACATTTATAAAGAGTTTGTCACCGATAGACAAACTGTCTGTTGGTGCGGTGTTTGCAATACCGGATGGTAGTGAACCAGTGGTTTGGATACCGTGGGCTTGAATATTTGAGTTTACGAGCATGGGTACATCCGCATCGGCGTCGAGGGTGATTAGATTACCAACCGTTAAACCATTGTCACCGATTCTCAAACCCTCAAAGTATCCATACCCATTGGCGTGGAGTAGGTTGGATGCTCCAGCTGTATCATTTATATAGAGGTTTGAACCCACTGAGAGTGAGAAATCTGGTGAAGTATTGGCTATACCAAAGTTATTTTGTGTATACAGTTCACCGTGTACGTAGAGGTTTAGAGTGTTTGAAGTATCAAATGTAAATGTCTGTGTTTCGGGTCCACCGAATGTCCTCGACAAATTGAAATTCTTATCGGAGTGGGTGTAGCCGACAAAGAGGTTTGCTTCATTTGGTTGGTCCACCATGAGTAAAGCTGTGTCGTAGGTTCCATTGTTCCCCGTACCCATTTGAATAACGGCATTAGAAACGACCAGATTATTGACACTCGTATAATCGGGGGCTTCTGTGATTGCCAAGTTTCCAAAGAATTCAACGTCTCCAAAAACTCTGAGTATTCCATCTTGAACAACTACGTTACCATTTTTGAAGACGGCTACATTAGAATCAGAATTTGGATCAACTTCGGTTCCCACCACAAGTTGTGTCCCGACGGTGACGTTTGTTGAAAATGTATTACCACCTATATGGAGTACGTTAGAGTCTGAAGAATCCGCCACCAAATTTTCACCTACCCGAAATGTGCTAGATGTTTTAAGATTGGTTGAAAGTGTGTTCCCCGTAATGATAAATAAATTTTCAGTTCCATCGTTCGTATCGACGACAACCTTATCAGCCCCTGCTTTTTGGATTTCAAACGTTCTCGTTGGATTGAGGGTTCCGATCCCCATTTTATCATTGACGACAACACGTTCTGTGCGTATACTTTTATTGACATCCAACACAATCTCCTGACCAGCATTCATAAATAAATCTGCACCAACTGAGAAACTCTTGGTTGGATTTGAATTTGAAATACCGATACGACTTACAACAACTTCATCGGCTTCAATTTCACCTGTAATAATTGCTGAAGCAGAGGTGAGAACCTCCTGCTCTATTGGGTCGGCATCTAGACTGGTGACATATACCTGGTCAAACCTGACTGTTCTTCCCATTTATATTAGTTACCAAATAAAATCCCAGCCATTCCACCTTTGATCCTCAAAACATTATAGTTTACTGCGTGTATATAGAGTTCCTGTCCATCTGGTCTGAGACTTCCTTTCTCAACCCCCCTGAGTATAAGCTTTGCGTTATCTATACGACTAAAATTACAGGTCCCAGATGGATTGTAATCTGATGCATTTAAACAAAAGTGATACGCAAAGTATCTTGTTTGGAATAGAACTTCCGTCGTATGTACAAAATCGGATGTCCCGAATTTAGATTTATAGTAATTTTGGATAGTGTGAAAGTACATGGGGCTCATATCCTCGAGTAAGGGTGTTCCATTTATATGTATATCACCTGTGTGAAATGTAAAACGATCATTGGCGAAATCGTTATTGAGGGCGTTAAATCCGAAGAATATAGACTTCACTGGGTGGTTGAAGCAAGACAAATCTAAACTATTATCACCACCTTGTTGGGTGACGTGGTCTGAAACCGTTTCAAGTGGATATTCCACACTTTGTACCTGTGTGATTACGAAATCCATTTGACGCGTAATCATTCGTTCCCTCTCATCCTTGTCTAGATAAATATAGTTTCCATAAACTTTGATTTGTTTGTTTTTACTGGATACACCAGCAAATTGTGCGTTATCAAAGTGTATTTTAATTTCAACTTTGTGGTGTTGAAGTGCCAAAAGTGGGAGAAAAGCTCCATGGTCACAAAAGAAAAAGTGGAACGGGAGGAAATTTGGGTTAGATGCTGAAACCTTGTTGGTCAATTCCTGTGACTTTACGTGGGTATCTGCCAGGTAATTGGTCCATATATCACTAAAGTAGTCATAGGGTTGTGAGTCTACTTTTTGACCACCAATTAAGAGATCGACAGTGGAATTGTAAAAAAGATTTGAGGATACAGCGTTCCCTTCGCACCATATACCATTGATGATATCACCCAATACTGGAATAGTAATTGTATTATCTGTATCGTTTATAGATTTGATATATTTCGGGGCTTGTGAAAAGTTGGTGTGCCTCATGAACTTTATACGAAAAAATGAATGTCCCTCGTCGGTCATCAAATAAACATCCTGTACACCCTTTGAAACGAGTTGTATCAATGCACCTGACATTTATTTATTAATCAGATTATAAAAACAGACACTTTCCCTGAGGGAAGTCACTCTTTTTTTCTTCCGTGGGTTTTCCGTGAATTTTGAATCCACCTTGACGGTACACCTTCATTCTCTTATAGTACATCGCTGTAAAGACTGACCATGGGTCGTGAATGTCGTAAATGTGGGGATTATTCTTTTTACCCTTGGTCTCCCTCATGATGCGTCCAATACTTTGAACAATGTCAGACTTTGGGGAGGCCAAGATGACCGTGTCTAGGGTTGGTATATCCAAGCCTTCGTGGGCTTGACTGAACGTCGCGAAGATGATCTTCTTTTGGGAAGATTCTTGGAGGTCCTTCTCCTTCATGCCACCCATATAGAGCCCAGAGCTCTTGGGGAAACATTGGTGAAGAAATTCACAGTGGAACCTCCGGTCACTTAGAACGAGAAGTTGCCTCGTCCCTGCCGAAGCCTTTTTTACGAGTTCCACCAACATTTTGTTTCTATGGCGATCCTCGACCAACTCCGTGATCATATTGGGCATAGAGATCTTTCCATTTCTCATGGAGGGTGGGGGGTTTCTGTAATTGAAGCATTCGTAGGTGATTGTAAATACCTCCACCTGTTCCTGATTCTTCCTCTCAACGGCGAAGAAAGTTGGTCCCATAAACCAGTGGAGGACTTTGGTGAGACCATCCTTCCTCTCGGGGGTTGCGGAGAGACCAAAAATGTGTTTGGGGCACATCTTGAAGAGGGACTGACTGAATACTTTTGCGCATATATGGTGGGCCTCGTCTACAATGAGGGTCCCTACACTCTCAAAGTCCGAAAAGTTGTACTCCTTTAGGGAAAGAGATTGTAACATGGCGATGACGAAATCGCAGTCAACTTCCTTCTTATCCTGTTGAACGATGCCGATGGTGGCACCTGGGCAGAATTGTTGGATTCTCTCCCTCCACTGATCAGCTAGGAACTGTTTATGAACGACAATCATGGTCCTGTAGCCCAACTTACAGGCTATTGCCAGGGATACGGTGGTCTTCCCAAAACCACACGGGAGTGAGAGAACGCCATGACCCGCCTTAAGAGCTGCAGCAAGTGCTTCGTTTTGGTGTGTTGCGTCTCGAAGGGTACCTGCAAACTTCGTTCTAATCCGGGTAGGTTGGGGTCTTCGATCCTCTTTGGGTTCACCAAGTTTCTCGATGCCATAGAAGCGCGGGACACAGATACCACTTTTAATCGTTTTAAAAACTTTAAAAGGTGGTGGCGGAAATCCATAATCCCCATTGACTATGGGTCTTACGGTAAGTTCCTTTTTAATTTCTTGAAGGGGTCCTTCAGTGGCGAGGTACCCAGTTCTAGTGAGCATACTCATTTAAAGGGAATAAACTTTAAATGGGTAAATGCCTGTTATACACATTGATGAACAGATTCAAAAGTTATTTCAAGAAGTATATAGACTCCAAGGAATGATTCAGGTATTCCAACAGTTAAAAAATTCTGGTCTAAATGTCATCGAACTTCCGGATCAAAATGAAGAACTCGAAAGTATCCAAGAAAATCCCGAATAATTTTCAACGTTCCAAACTCCTTTGAATTCTATTTTAATTTTAACTTGATCACCCCTTGTAAGAGATTGAATTGGTTTACCCTTAACCTCACACATTACTCTCCTATAACGGTATGGAACTTTTACTTTCAAAACATTTCCATCTAGGGGGTCGTCAATATTTTGATTTTTTAAAAGAAATTGTTTACGATAGTGAATGGAGGAAACCCTTTTCGCTGCGTCTGGTTCAAGTGTGAAACGGATATACCTCTTATCGTTATATTCATATAGTGGTTCATATACATGTGCAACTACTTCCATCTGTTACGATATAGTAAAATCAAAACTATAAGTGTTACAATTAGGATTACCACGAGACGGCTTATTGTGAGTGGTTCGGATGGTTTCCTCGTTCCAAAAACCTGGTGACTTAAACTTCTGGAGACTTCCACGGCCGACTCGATACTAGAGTATGGTGTGTTTCTAGGAGACATCATACCACACATAGCAACTTTGGAACATTCACCAAAAAAGGGTAACTGACCACTGAGACCTAGGACCCCCGAGGATTGTGAAAATGACCACCCACCATCTTCACTCCAATCTGAACCCCACCCAATCCTAGATGTCTTTGGTGGGGGTAGACCCAATTGTTCGATGACCCCCTTTATCAACATGTCAGGGGTGTTGGATAAAAGTTCTTCGGTTATGTTTGCTATACCACATGAGACAGTTACACCATCCGAAAGAACCCTAGGTTGTAAATTCCATGCGGTTTTCGCTGCTATTTCAAGATCCGATTTTAAGGTTATGGGTTCTTCGTAATCGAGGAGAACATTTATGGCTCCATAGGTACCGTCGCTAACCTTTTTATGACCATCTGGTCCCCAATTGTCACCCATTAATTTTAGAGCTGGACTGTTATCTACACATAAAAAGAGGTACCCATCATCTATCATGTCGCCATTTGTAAATGTCGCCATGTAATCATCTTTTCCATAGGTGACTGTCTCCAACTCGACACCAAAAACAAAATTTACACCTGCATCTAGGAGTGCTTCCTCCATCGCATCGGACATGACTTTACCAGAAACCCTCTGTGTATAGGGTTTCGATAATGCCACGTGATTGATATTATTTATAAATTCATAGGCTGACATTCTATCCCAAGTTACACCGTCCATAACGAGGGTGAGAGATTGGAGAAGTTGTGCACCCCTTTCCGAGACGTCACCCACGGCATTTTCTAAACTCACCTTTTTGTATTTACCGGGCTGTACGATAACTTTCAGTATTAGGGATAGAAGTTTGACGTAGTCTCCTAACGATAAGGACTCGAGTAGAAATGCGGTGTGTTGATCACCACCTTTGGAGGGTTCGAACAATTCATCCCAATCTATACCCATTTCATCCAGTAGAGACTTTGTGTTTATGAACGCTCGATCAAATAGAACTCTGTGTGCGTGAAGATCCCGGGTGTTTACGTCTGGTTCCCACCACGATCCACCTGCTGATTGTTTTCTATCATAAATTGTGATATTGTACTCCCCCGATTTAAGTATTTCCCAAGCGAGTGACATTCCAGATGGCCCGGCACCAATTATATGAATATTCATTCTACTTTACCCAAACATTTTTCTTCAAATGAAACCAGTTTCTTCACGTTCTTCGGGAGTTTTCAATAGGTACAATACACCCAGGAATAGTAAACTGGATAACAATGCGTATTCTATGTCCTTGGTGGCGGAGAAGGCGATAAGTAAAAGTGACATGAACCTAAATGTTTTACTATCAAAAAGCACTTGAAGATTGCCTGGTATTTTAACTGCATTTCCTGAGAATAAACCCTGGTACAAAATGATAAGTGTGAATATAACAGGTTGTGCTTCGATCAGTTTTTCTATTGGTCCAGTCACGGGTTTGAAAGTGTTTGCTATCATTTATATTTAGACGACATTAAAAAATATCTTCCTATGATAGGTATGTTGACTGTAATAAAACCCTTACCCAAACCAACTCAACAGAAGGTAAAGACTTGGAAGTTTGCCGCCAAATTTTTGTGGAGAGAGCGTTTTATGGAAGATAAAGCTGAGCTTGGGCGATGGACAAAAGATCAACTTCTCGATCTTGGTCCAACATTTGTAAAATTAGGACAAATTGCGTCTACGAGGGGGGACCTCTACCCCCCAGAGTTCACCCGTGAACTTGAATCTCTCCAAGATGATGTTCCGGCTTTTGATTATAATTTAGTTAGGGATCAGATTGATTTAGATATTTTCAAGGAGTTTGATGATACCCCCTTTAAGTCTGCTAGTATTGGTCAGGTCCACAAGGCTACTCTCCAAAATGGAAAACCCGTAGTTGTAAAATTGAAAAGACCGGGTATTTATGATACGATGCAATCCGATACGGAAACTTTGAAACAAATTCTAAAAATAGTTCAATCTGTGGGGATTGATACTGGGAATAGTTCAGACTTTGTTCTCAATGATTCGATTGAATATCTTTTGGGTGAAGCAGATTATGTTCAAGAAGTCAATAATGCGATCAAATTTAGGAAGTCTCTGAAAGATGTTGAATGGATTAAGATTCCACGGGTGTATAAAAAATACTGTACGAATGAAATGATTGTAATGGAATATGTACCAACAGATAAGATTACCGAAATCAAGGATAAGAAAATCAACAAATTAAAGGTGTGTGAAGCCCTCGTGAATTCATACGTCATACAGACTATGGAGGCTGGTCTGTTCCACGCTGACCCACATCCCGGAAACTTGGGTATTTCCGAGAATGGTAAGTTGGTCTTCTACGATTTCGGTTTAGTCATCCCACTATCGGATGAACTCAGAGAAGGTTTCAAAGACCTCTTCTTTTGTATTGTAAATAGGGACACCTCGGGGATAGTAAAAATTTTAATACGCCTGGGGGTCATCGTCCCAACGTCTACGGATATCTCTGACATTGAACTCTTTTTTGAGAGCATCCTTGGGTACCTGGAGACCCTAGATGGTGGTGCTATCGTAAACGATGAACTCGCCGCTGAGCTGGCTATGGAGAAACCCTTCGTCGTACCAACAAGTTTCGTCTACCTGGCGAAGTCCTTCTCTCTCATAGAGGGTATATGCATTCAGTTGGATCCAGAGTTTAATTACTTCACCTACCTGGAACCAATGATTCAACAGCAGTTCTTGGAATCATTCGACTTGGGGGAAATGTTTATGAAGACGACGGAGATTCCCTCAAAGATTGGGAAGATAAGCACAGCTGTTCTGGGTTTGGAGAAATCCAGAGCATCTATGAAACGCTCGATGGTTAAAACGAGGCAGGAAATACGGGTAGTTCAATACAGTGTAATTTGTGCTGTATTAGCGGAGAGGTTTCACGACACACCATTGGCTGGTGTATTCATAGCGGGTGCGATGTATTTTACTTTTCGTAAAGATCGATAGACTTCTTTACACTCTTCTTGGGCTTGGACTTTTCATCCTTCTTGACAAGTTTCTCATGCTCCTTGTAGTATTCCTTTAGCCTCCTCTGCTCATCGCGGACAATATCACTCAATTTACCTTTGATCTTGTCCACGTCCATATCCCGATCCTTCTTGATTTTTTTGCTGAGCCTCTTGAAGCCCTTTTTACTAGCGAAAATAGTTGGCGAAGTTGCGATGGCAAGCATTTATTATGTAGGGACATTTATTTTTTATACTTCTTCATCCTGAGAGCTGCACGAGGACGGCGTCTCATTTCCTCTTCAATGTAGCTGAGTCTTTGTTCATCATTTTGTAAGATAGTTTTAGGTTCGATCACCTGAATATACCCATATTTACGGGCTAAATCGGGGCGACGTTTCAACTCAAAATCAAAAAGTGTTTGGGTTGTCATTATAGCAGACGCATTTGTAATCATAGGTATCCTCTATGGATATTTTATTTTTAACCTCTTTAATTTTTCCTCAAATTCCCTCCTCTCCCCGGGGCTCTCGATGGTCTTCCCAGTTTGGAGGGCTTCAATCTCTGGACCGGTGAGATGCATCGCATTGACCCTAAAGTCTAGGAAGGCCTCCATCGTGACAGGGACCAGGGGCTTCACTAAGTCGTAAATGGCGGTGGCATAGTCACGGATCTCTTTCTGAGCATGACTATCCATTCTCAAGTGGAGAAAGTGCATGAGATTGTGGAGGTTCATTTTCCAATAAAACTCTGTGTAGGTAGACTGCGGGAGCACCCCGCGGCTCTGTTCACGGCAGGCTCCACCCTCTAGGAGTTCCTCGTAGACCTCAAATGCGTGGGTCAGGTGTTGGGTCACCTTTCCAGTGAGTTCCTCCCCTACGTCTACGACACCCTCCGACCCCTGGTGGTTCACTTCGGACTGCCCCCTCAGAGTATCTGGTTCATAATACTCCTTGGGTACGACGGAGTAACGGGCGGATAGCTCATTAATTGAGGCTGTTCTATGTCGCATATGTTGTCTTGCGATGTAGATGGGCATCTTAATGTGAAATTTGAATTCGACCATTTCGAACGGAGTCGTATGCCAGTGGCGAAGGAGGTATCGTATGAGACCCCTGTCTCCTCGCGTGGACTTAGTCCCATCTCCATAAGAGACTCGGGCTGCTTGTACGATGGACGAATCCAAATCTTTTTGAGGCATATAATCAACGAGCCTAACAAATCCATGATCCAGAACTTTTTCCATTATAAGTATTTATCCGTTTATTTCTTTAATCAAGTCGCCAACATTCTTGTAGTACCTCTTCAAATCCTTCATGAACCTCTTGTTATTCTCAAGGACTTCACAATCAACTTTGTTCAAATATATCCAAGCCAAATTTGATTTTGAATATTTTGTAGCTTTTTGATTTTCATTGGGTCTCCTTGCCACCAACTTTGTTGTCTTTTTCTTCATGGAGGCTGGGGTCACCTCCTTCCTATTCACGAAGGATAGTGCCTGCATGACGGTGTCCGCCAGGTCGTCCTTCTTCTTAGACTTGAGGAAGATGGGCAACCAATGTGCATTGGTAGGTCCATCACGGATAAAGGATTCACATCTCTCTATGGAGACCTTTTTCCTCTTGTTGTACTGTGCCTTCCCCGGACCCGCAACATCTGGTATTTTGTGACGAGCATCATATAGAATTGTTTCAGCTTGGGGGCACCTAATGATAAAGTATGCGTGAAGGAAGTGCATGACAGAGACCATTTTCTTGTTACGTTCGGGTTGTTTTTCTATCAAAATTGTATTTGCCCCGAGGACCCAGGGTCTTTCATCGAGGTGGTCCCTCATGGAAACATATACACCATCTTTGTGTTGTGGTGGTATTCCATCAACATCCCACTCTCTAACGAGATTACCAGAATCCTCGTCCAATAGGCACATCGCCAAATTCTTTATACCCACATCAATAGAGAGAATCATTAATTAAAACTTTAAATATCTCTTTAACTTAATGAGGTATATAGCCCATCGTGGGTATTCCGAGGAATACAGGGATAATAGTATCAACGCGATATTATGGGCGATAAATCTGGGGTACGATGGAATCGAAATTGATGTTCAACTGTGTGGAACCGGGGAACTTATTTTATACCACGACGTGTACATTGATGATTATTTCATATCAGAAACTTCTTTTGAAGTTTTAAAAAAGTTTGGAATATGTTCTCTCCAAGAAGTGTACGATAAATTACCCCAAATAATTAACATGGAACTTATTCTGGATATCAAGGGTAACAACATTGAGGTGATCGGGGCACTTGAGAACTTTTACACGAGAAGACCCACGGAACTGGTATCATTTTGTAGTTTCAATCGAAGAATTTTAAAGATTTTACCAGGTTGTTACAAAAAGGGTTCTACATTTGAAACAACTTTCCACCCGAGGGAGTATGATATGATCACCCGGAATTTATCCATGGTGGTCATCCATTGGACATGTCTAGATCATGAATTCATAACCTATTGTAAGTCTAAAAATATTAGGGTCTACACATATACACACAAGGAACCAAAAGAGTTGGAGTATATGTATAAGTATGACGTTGACGCTATAATTACAAATGGGTTAAAGAGAAATACGATCCTATCTATATGTGGTGTTGGTGGTGCTGTCACACATTTGACGGAAACCTTTTAAGTATGCCACACAGATATAATGAAAGAACAAAAGTTTTTGAAACATCTGGACGTTTTTGTTCGTGGAGTTGTATGAAATCCTTTGCGATAGATAAATATGGTTTGAGTCGTGGTGGTATCATTTGCGGTAACATGGTTCTCATGAGAACTAAGATGTTCAAACAGCGTGGGCATATAAAACCGGCCCCCAACAGATTCAAATTAAAAGTGTTTGGTGGAACTATGGATATAGAAGATTTTAGAAAAAATCATACGGAAAATCTAGAAGTGCCTAATATTATAGCAACTAAACCTAAAGTTGATAATACGATACCCTTTATTTCAAACACACAAAAGATGAATGAAATACAGAATTCGACATCTGGTAATAATGCACTAAAACTAAAGAGAAATAAACCACTGAAGAGGAATCACAACAACTTGGAATCAGCTTTGGGATTGATCATAACTCCCAAAACCTAAAACTCTCATTTGTTTACTGGTGGGTCTAGATGGTGGAGCCCAAGTACTGTGGACCCACTGACATCCATCATAGGCTTTCCATCTAATATCCAGTCTCTCCATAAACTTTCTACATATGACACATGGAAGTGATATAGCATCACCATATACGTTTTGTCGTGAAACGACCAACTCTCCATGTGTCCTATGTAACCATTCCCTAAACTGGTGGGGTTTATATCCCTTTTTCATGCATTTTCTATATAAATATCTAATTAATTGACGTTCGGCACACATGTGATTATTACTGATAATCTCTGGACCCTTTGACATGTAACTTGTTACGGTACAATATTTCATCTTTCACAATTATTACAGGAAATCCTTTCATGAACAAATGAACACCTGGGACATTCACTTAGGATATTGATTTTCCTTTTCGGAACTAGTCCTTTAGCAAACCGTTCTAGTTCTTTTACTGTATATATTCCATATTGAATCATAACTTCTAGTGGTGGGAATCTCATGTATATATTTATGACTATTATTCCTTATATTTGTTTATAGCATGGTAATAAAATCCCCACCATAGATTTTTTAATTTTCAACATCGTGGCGAAGCTGTCTATGATTGGTGGAACCATACTTTTCAGAATAATTTCAAATTCACTGTCATGATCTCCTGGATCAATCTGTTCGATGAGGTGATTAAGAATAGAGATGACCAGTTTCTTCTTCTGGGGACCTGGGAGTCTTTTGAATTTGGCGGTCATAAAGACGAGACGGGCGACAATTGGTGGAATATCTTCTTTGGTAAGTCCGTCATCGATGTACTCGACACGAAGTTCTTCAACTGTCTTGACTACACTTTTGGTTGTAATTTTACCAGCATATTTTTGTAAAATGGAATCCATTTGTATAATAATCTGTGATTATAATATATGAATTTTGACGAGATTATTTCGGGTGCCGCGTTCAGTCTTGGGTTTGTTCAAATGTATAAGAGTTTGGAAAATTCTGTAGATGTTGACGTGAAAAATAAAGATGTTGCCATTATCAGTTTGGTGGCCAGTATTCTATGGTTAATTTACCAATACAGAAAACTTGGTGCGAATGTTACGACAGTGTATATGGTATTGGGTATAGTTGTTCAAATATACATATTAAATCGCATACTTTTGAAAGAGGGTAATAAACTTAAAGATTCAGAGTGAATGAGAAGTATAAAATGTCTACCATTGCTCAGCTGAAGCCCAGCTACGTGAAGCGATACGATACCAGGGCTACTGCGTCCCAGAAGTCTACGACCCGCCCGGTCCCAACGCCTTCGAAAGTTCCAAACAAGGCCGCACGTTTCGCGGAGGTCGTCAATGGACGTGCCGCGATGCAAGGCATTCTTTGGGGTTCCCTGGATTGGATGATGTCGGGGGAGAATATCATTCAGCAGTGTGAGGATCCAATGTACGCATTGGCCGCCACTGGTGTTGTCACGACCCTAGCTGCGGCGTCTGCCATCACCGTCAAGGGCTTTGACGAGGAGGAGTTCTGGTCCTTCACCCCCGAGGCTGAGCTCAAGAACGGTAGGTTGGCCATGCTTGGGTTTGCCACTCTATTTGGATTGAGCGCCATGTAACCTAAATATTCAATTAATTTTACCTTTTCGTCTAATGAAAATGTTCCTGCTCTGCGCATCACGTAGGCCAAGAGCATCATCAGGATGTAGACATTTACTGCGAGTGGTCTCATACTAGAATTGTATAGTTTATTATTGGGAGATACTCCCCTGCGCGGCCACCCTCTGCATGTTCTCCGCCGCCTCCGCCAACGCGCGCTCGGTTGCGCGAGCCAATGCGCCGCGTTGGAGCATATACCCAAGACCGATCGTTGCGGCCGATGTTGCGGCTAACATTACACCGTTCCAGATTACACCATTCCCTTTCTCCTTTTTACACTTCATGGAAAAGTTGAGAGAAATCGCCGAAGCTGCGACCCCCATCACCGCGTAAAGAAAACCAAATACAACCATTTTTTGGGTCATATCAAAATCTCCAACGAGTTTCATAAAGAGTAAGATTGCGGGGATAGTGATCACGATTGCAATCGAAGCGATGAGAAACGCATTCAAGTTCTGGTTGGTCTTACTTCCGGTTACATCTTCACCACACGTTTTAAAATTGTTGATGCCCATAGAGGCAATGACAATGTAACCTAGAGCAAGTCCAACCGTGAGGAAAATTGTGTAATAGCTTAAATTTATACTGAACTCATTTTTACCCAGTGCCTGCATGCTGGCCAATGAGAATTGTGATGCCATAGTTTATTATACATGTAGAAATTTTTTGAGGTCTTCCCTGGTCTTTTTTTGAGACCATCCGAGAGACTTCAATTTTTTGGAACAAATGTAATATCGCTGGTCATTAAATGGGCGATCTTCTATGTAGGTGATCCATTTATCATAATCAGTGGTGTTCTGAACGATTTCTATTAAAAGTTCGGTTACTTCCATCACCGAGAGCTCATCATCGGAGGCTATGTTGTAGACTTCACCGGGAGTTCCATGGTTCCATACGACATCAACGGCGTCTACCACATCTTCGACATGCATAAATGCTCTCTTTATAGATGCTGAACGAGACCCGTGGATGGTACATTTTTCACCTTGCTTTAGAAGTCTCTTGAACTTGGGAATAAGTTTTTCTGGATACTGATTTGGTCCATACACGTTATTACATCGAATGACCTTAATGTTCATTCCAAATGATTCAATATAGGAACGAACAACCATTTCTGCGGCAGCCTTGGAGGCTGCATATGGGTTTGTTGGTCTGAGGACACCTTCATTCTCTGTGAAGGGTACATCCGTCTTAGATTCTCCATAGACTTCATCTGTACTAAAATGAATAAACTCCACATTTGGTGCACACGTCCGCGCGGCTTCTACGAGAACGTGGGTTGCTAGGGTATTATCCTCTGTAAATGAAAGTGGATCCGTAAATGAATTATCTACATGACTTTGGGCAGCGAAGTGAAATATGGTGGTGAACCTATATTCCTCAATGAGGTGTTCAATGAGTTCTTTGTTACCCACATTTCCCTTGATAAAGGTGGCTACACCTGGATGTACATTTTCTACATTTGAACAATAATCGAGTTTATCGACATTTACAAAATGTACATTTGGGTATTTTACTTTCATTAGGTTCAAAAAGTTGGATGCGATAAAACCACACCCACCAGTGACTAATACATTACTATGCATTTACTTTAGTGTTTGCAAATTTTTTAAGTAGATCACACACACGATCAACATCAGTATCATCCATACCATGGTGGGCACCTAGAAGGAAACCATCTTTCATGATGAGGTCAGCATTTTCAAACTCCTGTAGGTACTGTCTAAAAGCTGGATGCCTCGTGATGTTACCAGCGAAGGTTACACGCGTCTGTACATCATTTTCTTCTAAAAAGTTTACAAGTTCTAGGCGGTCTGGGCATTGGAGTGGAATGGCGAGCCAATTGGGGATTTGGGAGTCGTCTGGGAGGGTGTAGTAGGTGGTGTCTTTGAGATTTTCTAGGTATCTTCGAATATTCCTCCGTCTTTTTTGTAAAAAGTCGTGTAGTTTATCGAGTTGAACGAGGCCAAATGCTGCATTCATCTCACATGCTTTGAGGTGGTATCCTGGTACCCCGTAGAGAAACTTCCAGTCGTAGGGAATGCCGTCTACAGAGTGATTGAAGCGCTCACTGGGTTCTTCGATGTTGTCCCCGATGCGTCCCCAATCCCTATACATTAGGGCTCTCTTCAGGTGTTCCTCATTATTGAACATAACCATACCACCAATACCACCAGCTGTAATTACATGACTGGCGTAGAAACTGGTGGTGCTTATGTCCGTATCCACTGTGTGGGTGATGGTGTCAGCAGAGTCCTCGAAGAGTGTCACCCCCGGGAAGGCTTTCCGAATTTCGGGCCACACTGGTACATTCCCAATGAGGTTGGGGAGAAGGATACACTTCGTTTCTGGGGTTACAACAGCCTTCAATTGTTCAACCGTTGGTACATAAGAGTTTAGACCGACGTCACAAAATATGGGTTTGAGACCAAGTTGCATGAGGGGTGCGACAGTTGTAGAGAAACCACAAGCAGGGGTCACAACCTCCGAGCCCGGTGGGAGGTTGAGGGCACACAGACCTAGGAGGATTGCACTACTCCCAGAGTTGACGAAGAGTCCGTGGTTCTTTCCAAAGAGGTCGGCCACCCTCCTTTCAAATTCCACGGTTCGTGCACCGAAGCCCGCGAGCCACCCATCGCGGAGACAATTTTCGACTGCGATAATCTCTTCTTCCCCGTAGGATTCAAATTTATTTGGAGCATACCAAACCTTTTTCGTCATTATAATTTAAAGAGTATTCTTCTCTTTAAATGAAATGAAAGTGTGTGTTCTTGGTGCAGGTGGTTTTATAGGTAAAAATCTCCTCCATGGTACAGATTGGGTTGGGGTCACTCGACACGATGTAGATTTATTGAACCAATCAGCGGTTGAGGAATTTTTCAACATAAATACGTATGATGTAGTTGTACACTGTGCTTCTAGTATCGACCAGCAAAATGAGACGACGACGTACAAAAATATACTAATATTTGAAAATGTCTCAAGAGTTTTCAAGGGTAAATTATTATACTTTTCGAGTGGTGCCGCCCTCCGCGGAAATCCACCAATCGATCCGTACGGTCTTTCAAAGTGGATCATTGACCAAAGAATTAAGGTCATCCCACACGCATACACACTTCGTATTTGGGGGTGCTACGGTCCCGGGGAATTATCAACCCGTTTTAGTGCGGTGTGTAAGAGGGAGGGTCACGTCATCATCGAACGAGATAGGTACTTCGACTTCATTGATGTAGCTGACGTTAAGACAATTGTTCAAGAGTATGTATACAGTAAGTGGGAGATGCCAAAGTGTTGTAATTTGGTTTACCCAGAGAAGAAATTATTGTCGGAGTGGGCGACTTTTTTTGGAGCCAGTTGGGAAATTCGGGATATTTCCAAGTTGGGTGAAAGTTATATATTTAAAGATTTTTCAACACACATAAAGTAAGATGCGGGTGGGAATTATCGGAACTGGAAATATAGGAACAGATTTGTTGTACAAACTTTTAAAGATTCCTGGGTGTAAAGTTGTCGCATTTGTGGGACGCCGTGAATCTACCAAAAAGTTACCACCAAATGTCCCGTATCAATCGAGTGGAATTCAATATTTTATTGATCACCCCGGTGTATGTGATATTGTATTTGATTGTACTGATGCATATGCAGCAATGGAGAATGCTAAAGTATTTTTATCACAAAACATACACGTCATTGATATGACACCATCTAAGATTGGTATAATGTGTGTTCCAAATGTAAATTGTGAATGTTTACGTCATACACAGAATGTGAACATGATCACATGTGGTGGTCAAGTTTCTATACCATTATTGAAGTATCTCACTTCTTCGTGTAAAGTCTCGTATGCCGAAGTTGTGACACAAATATCTTCTGAAAGTGCTGGTATGGCGACGAGGATTAATGTAGATAAGTACATACAGACAACCGAGAGTGCTATTAAAATGCTGGTGGGTATAGACAATTGTAAAGTTATTTTGAATGTAAATCCTCTACCTGAAACTGTGATGCAAACGACTATATTTTTAAAAGCGACTGGTGGAAATTTTGAGGATTTTGACTCTTTTATACAACAAATGCAAACGTATGTGAAAGGGTACACCCCCGAATTGAAACCAAAATATATATCGAATGATATTTTAATGGTATCCATCAAAGTGTATGGTTCGGAAGATTACTTATCAAAATATGCCGGAAATTTAGATGTCATCAACTGTGCCGCCATAGAAGTTGCGAAGAAAGTATACACCGCACGAAGCGCGAAGCCACCGGCGCGTAATGAATATAATCACGTGCTCGATATATGAGAATACTTAAAAGTATTTCACCAAGAATATATAATGGCGACAAACAAAGTATGTGATGTGATTGTTTCGTTTTTACTTGAGCGTGGTATCACCACTGTATTCGGTATTATCGGTTCGGCAAATTCTCACATATATAATTCATGTGCTGAATCTGGTATAACTATATTGAATACCCACAATGAACAAGCTGCTGTTTTGGCAGCGGGGGCTTACTATAGAACATCAGGTAAACTAGCGATGGCTCTCATTACGGCTGGTGGGGGTGCGACCAATGCTATAACGGGCATTGTAAGTTTATGGGCGGACTCTACACCGGTGATTATTATTACTGGTCAGGAAAAGGCTGAATATGTAAAAAATCACGCGTCTAGAAGAATGTACGGAACACAGGGGTTTGACATAGTTCACATGGTTTCGAAGACGACCAAATACGCCAAACTTGTGGACGCTTCAAGTGTTCAAGATGAACTCGAGTATGCATACACTACTGCACTTTCTGGGCGAATGGGTCCAGTTTTACTAGATTTCCCTTTCGACGTTCAATCGTCTGTGATTACACCCCGTCTTTGGACGTGGGATACACCCTCGGTGATCATACCGACCACTGAAGAAATTGAACGTGTGCGACAACTTGTGGAAAATTCGAAACGTCCAGTTATATTGGCTGGTCATGGTATAAAACTTTCAAAGTCTGTCGAACTTTTCAAGTCTCGTATGAAATCTTTCAATATCCCAACTTTACTCACATGGTCTGCTATCGATATAATTGACCACAACAATCCACTTTTTTTTGGGAGCCCTGGTGTGTATGGACAGCGTTCGGCTAACTTCATCTTCCAAAAGTGTGATCTTCTCATCACACTTGGAACACGGTTGACAATACCACAAACTGGATACGATATGAAAGAAGTTGCTCGAAATGCCACTATAGTCATGGTTGATATAGACGAATCCGAGTTCAAAGAATTTGTCGATTTCCCAATTAGGGCGGACTGTGGTGGATTTTTAGAAAAAATGTCGGGTGTCAAAAGTTCATGTGATTCTTGGATTCAAGAGTGTCAGTCTATACGCGAAGAGTTTCCGATAGTTGACAAAAATCATAGAGATGACGTGTTTCCAAATTCATACAAAATGATTCAAGAAATTTCAAATTACCTGAAACCAAATCAAATTATCGTGACTGATATGGGAACTGCTCTTCTATCTGGACATCAATCTATCCATCTTGGTGGGGATATGACTATGTTCTCTTCTTACGGACTTGGTGAAATGGGGTATGGCTTACCAGCTGCTTTTGGTGCAGCAATTGGTGGGAAAGGTCGTGAGGTATTATGTTTAAATTGTGATGGTGGTATGATGATGAACATACAGGAACTACAAACAATCGTTCAACATAAATTACCTGTTAAAATTGTAATATTCAACAACGATGGATATTTGATGATTAAGCATACTCAAAAAATGTTATTCAAAGGTAATTATACCGCAGTTGATGAAAATACAGGTATAGTTTTACCAGATTATATGAAGGTAGCTAAGGCTTTCGGTTATGAAGGATACAGGATTAAAACATGGAACGAGTTTCATTTTTACTTTCCTCGTTTCATGGATTACGAAGGTCCCGCTATATGCGAAGTATTTATGCCCCCTGACCAGGATTTCATACCTAAAGTTAAGGGTGTCGTACAAACAGATGGTTCAATTTTCGCACCACCTATAGAAGAAATGTCACCCGTCTTACCTATGGATGTTGTTACACGTATAATGGGAGACACTATATCTGAAAAATCTTCTAAGATTGTTCGGTCAACTGAGAGGCAATAACCCTTACGAGATCTTCTTGTCCCGCAACTAATTTTCTATTTCCAAGTTCTTCTACAAGCTTGGCAATAGAAACGTTATATTTTTCACTTGATTCTAAAATAGCTTTTTCGAAGACTGAGTGAAGTTTATGTTTCGCCGTTAATATATTGATAATCTTGGTAACCGGATGTGTATAGTTGGGTGTATCGGTTATGTGAATCTTCCCACATGGATGAAGTGTAGTCATAATTTCCAAAGGTGTATTACCAGCCCCCGCCCCAAAACCGTGAACCGTTGCGTCTATGATCGTCGCACCATTTTTTATAGCTGTCAGTGAATTCGCTACAGCCAACCCCAAATTATTATGTCCGTGAAATCCCAAATGTATTCCAATCTTTGAAAGTTCTGTGAATGTTTTTTCAACATCTTCGGGAAAAAATGAACCAGTTGAATCCATTATTATAACTGCCGATGCACCATACGATTTCATTTTTTCAACTTCACCGACGAGTACATCTAGGGGACATGTAGCACACATCATGAGTGCACCATAAACAATTTTATTTCTGGATACCAGGTATTCAATATGACTTTTAGTCATCGTCGCTTCTGTACAATGTGATGCGATGCGAAATATATCTACACCGAGATTGATGGCTGGGTCAATATCTCTTTCTATAGTTGCTAAACCAGGAATCACGTGAACTGACAGTTTCGTATTTTTGAGATAATTTTTGGCCAAAGATATCATTTCTATGTCGGTGAGTTCAGCTTCCCCGATAAGTATCGAAGACGCCCCGATACCATTACCATGACCAATCTCCATGACAGGTATCCCAGCTTTTTCGGCGAAGATGCAATGTTTTTTTATCATGTCCGCCGTGAGTTTATGTGATATCGCGTGGCATCCATCGCGGATTGTCAAGTCGTGATATTCAACCATTGTATTTAGAGAGCTTAAAAACTTTAAATGTATAAAGAACTATATGAAGCTCACATATACTATACAAGTTTGTAATGAATCGAGAGAACTTTTTTCACTTTTGAATTTTCTCACGAGAACTATTGACGATGAAGATTATATTGATGTTGTCGTAGACTCTGGTAATACCACTGAAAAGGTTTCCCTCGTATTGGAACATTTCAAAGATAGAATAACAGTATATGAGAGACCATTTGATAATTTCAAAACAAATGCCGATTTTCATATAGAAAAGGCGAAGGGTGAATACGTTTTTTACATTGATGCGGATGAATTACCACAAGAATCCCTCATCAAGATTGTCAAACGTGTCATTGAAGAAACGGGGTCTGAAATTATTGCAGTTCCACGAATCAATATTCATCCAGACATAACTGAAAGTGAGGCGGAAGAATTTGGTTTCAATGTAAATGAGGTTGGTTTTATAAACTGGCCCGATTACCAGCTACGCATTCATAAGAAATGTGACTATATTAACTGGACAGATGAACTTCATACAAAGTTAACTGGTTCGGAGAAAATGTCTGGAATCAAAGCTGTTCCATCCCTTGCCCTATGGCACATCAAGTCCATGGATAAGCAGAAAAGTAGATGGAAGAAGGATGAAACTGGGACATATACAATTGCTTCACCTTCTAAGACTGATCTATATGATTTGTTAATGTAGTTAAAAAACTTTGGCGGATGTAGTATATGATTGTTGTCGTATCAGCTCACGATGAAAAATATGAACCATTGGCGGAATGGACTCTATACAAAAATAAATTACAATACTGTTTGAAACATGGGTACAAACTTCATTATTCAAATGATTGTGGTGCAAAAGCTAGTGGAAAACCAGTGATTGCCAAACTCCCACCGGTTCCAGACACCCATATTCCCGCGGGATGGGGTAAAATATTTGTCATGATTGAAGCGATGGAGAAATATCCAGATGCTGAGTGGATACTGAACACAGATTGTGATGTGATGATTACAAATTTCGATATAAAGGTTGAGGATATTATTAAAAAACATTCAGATAACAATACACACATTTTGATTCCAGCAGACTGTAATGGTATTAATTGTGGAAATATGATTATTCGAAACTCATCAATTGGTAGGGCTTTTCTTGATACGATTGTAGCTGGTATGCCTCTATACAGACATTGGTATATGTTTGAAAATCAGCTTATTCAGGATCTATTTGTTGGAACACATTTGGAAGAAACGGGTATAGTACAAAATGGGACTTTTTGGAGTAGGGTTGGCAAGGTTCTCCCACAACGTGTGATGAATTCGTATGACTATAAAAACTTACCCCGACTTAAGGAGCGAACAAATTTTAATGATATATTGGGAACCGATGGACAGTGGCAAGAAGGTGATTTTATGATTCAATGGCCGTCGACGGACCTAGAATTTAGGATTGTTGCAGCTAAAAAAATGTATAATAATCTCAACCAAGAGTAGCAATGGATGAGTGTATAGACCGATTACAATATTTTTGTGACAAACTTGCTGGTGAACTCAGTAAGATTCCACAAAACTACAAACTCATTGAACAGTATGGTCATTTAGATCAAGAAGTTTACAATATCGGTGAGGAATACAAACTACTAAAAATAAAATTGGATGAACTGGGGCATAGGATCAATTCATCTAAGTTTGGATTACAAATGATAGAGGTTGGTATAGAGGACATTAAACAACAAGAGTCTTCTCATGACCAACGTGAAGACCCGTATTTACCATGATTTCAAAGCCGGCATCTGTGAGGTTTTTACAGAATGAGACATCCTCCGAACAGGTGTCCCTCAGAATTTTCCCATCTTCAGCTTCAATCTCCACGAGGGGGTAGCTAAAGTATGGATACTTCAATTTCTCTATGACCCCCTTCCGACATGCAAAGAAGCCCATCCCACTGTACGCCACGGGTACATACTTGTCGGCGGGAAGGTCTCTCATAAATTCAAAGCTCCCATACCTTTTGAAATATTCGACGTCCCATTCCTGGACTGTGGCGAAGTGAACTCCATCCTGCATTCGGTACAAACCCGAAACAACTGGGTATTTCTCGGTGTCCTCAATGAGTTCAATAACTTGCTCAGGTGTGAAGAGTATATCAGAATCTATGGTCAACCAAACGTCATAATTTAGGGTGCCACCGAATGGCACCTGGTCGGCACCCCTTAGTACATCGAGACCTAGTGTTTTCATACGTGAGTATGTTACGTAGCTCGAATATTCATTTGTGACTACAATTTCATACCCCCTCTTGTTTAGGGTCATTACAGTTTGGGTCCAGTTCATGAGAAACGAACCCGAGAAAGTTCTACCCGGGAGAGCTAGAACAACCTTCATTCTTATTTAAACCTGTAAAACTTTAAGCACCTCCTTGACGGCTGGGTGCCGAACAATATCATCGTGGGTCATTTTAACGTGTTCGAGATATTTGAGATCAAAGAGTTGCATTTTGTAGATAAGTTCGGAAAGACCATTTTCAGTCGCGAGGTCGGATTGCTCTAAGTCCCCGGTGACTATGAGTCTGGTCCCTAGTCCAACCCTAGTCAATAACATTAACATTTGGTTTGGTGTACTATTTTGCATCTCATCTGCGATGATGAGGGTATTGTTGAACGTCCTTCCCCTCATGTATCCAAGGGGTTCGATACTAATGCAACGATCCATTTGATTATAGGTGAAATATTGTTCGAAGATGTCATACATTGGTCGTGTCCATGGTTCCATTTTTTGATTCATATCCCCGGGGAGGTAGCCCATATCCTCGTCGGCTGCCACAATGGGTCGTGTGAGAACAATCTTCCCACGTGGTTGCTTACGAATATGCTCAGCTGCGACGTGGCATGCGAGCATTGTCTTCCCTGAACCCGCTGGACCGGTTCCAACAATAATTGGTTTACCAGAATTGAGGGCGATCATATATTTACACTGCCCAGCAGTCTTTGGGAGATTCATATATTATTTAAAGATTTTTTCCTTAATATAATTTAAATGGAGTACATTCTTTTAAAATATATTCCTAGTCAGACATATTTAAGTTTAGTAGATCCAGTAGGGAAATCTCGGTTTGTTTGTTTTTCTGAAAAACTCGTGGCTGGCAACTGTATAAAATATGTATCAAATTTCAAATTTAGGTATGGCGTCTGGCCAATTCTCGATATGTCTGAAAACCGAAGAAAAGTTGAACCGGTGCTAAATGGAATTATTGAAACTCCAAATGATATCGAAAAAGAAATGGAACTTCAACATTTTGTTTACGATGACATTGACAAAATGTCGATGCGTTCAAATATATCATTTTACTGTATATTAGATTTCAACACTTTAACGAATAATGGTGAAGAGATGATCGCCATGACGGGACAGGAGATGGATGGTCATGCAGACGACTACATGTATAGAAGGGTGTTAAATGATAGCTTAAACATTACGTAATAATTAACAATAATGTGTGGTATTATAGCCCTTTTTGGTGAAGAAGTTGAGATATCCTCACATCTTCTTAATCACAGGGGGCCCGATGATTATAAAAGCCAAACACTTGGTAAATGTCGTATGGACTTTTACAGGTTGGCTATCAACGACCTCACACCCGCGGGTATGCAACCCTTCCACCGAGGTGAACACATGCTCGTGTGTAATGGAGAGATTTACAACCATCACGATTTTCCAAAGATGCCTGGATCGAGTCGGAGCGATTGTGAGGTCATAATACCTCTCATTCAATATCATGGTATCGAAAAGGCTCTTAATCTAATGAATGGTGATTTCGCCTTTGTGTATACAGACGGTAAACGTGTTATGGCTGCGCGAGATCCCGTTGGCGTGAGACCACTTTTCTACACCCGTTACGGACCTGGTTCAATCGCGTTTGCGAGTGAAGTTAAAGCGTTGCTTTTTTTAAACTCGAAGATTGATATATTTCCACCTGGACATTTCTACGATTCCTACTTTGACAACTTTGTATGCTATCACACGGGATACTGGAGAGTTCATAAGTACATCAAGAATGGATTCATTCCACAACTCCGTGAAACGTTTGAAGAAGCTGTACACAAACGCATAGAAAACACAGAGCGTGATATAGGATTTCTACTTTCGGGTGGTTTAGATAGTAGCCTCATCGCGTCGATTGCTACACGGAAGTTGGGTAAGATCAAGACCTTTTCTATCGGCCTTGAGGGAAGTCCAGACCTGGAAGCCGCTCGAACTGTATCCAAATACCTAAACACGGAACATACAGAGGTCACTTTCACACCCGAGGAAGGTATCGCGGCACTGGTACCGGTCATAAAATCCCTAGAATCCTATGACACCACTACAGTGAGGGCAAGTACACCAATGTGGCTGCTATGCAAGTACATCAAAGATAATACCAACTGTAGGTACATCTTTTCAGGGGAGGGGAGTGATGAACTATTGGGGGGCTACCTCTACTTCCATAACGCACCAAATGTTGACGAATTCGCTTGTGAAAATATGCGACGTCTCCGTTTGATTCATCAGTTTGATGGGTTAAGGGCTGATAGGTGTGCGGGCGCCCACGGTTTGGATTTGATTGTTCCATTTTTAGACAAAGAATTCATCGATTTCTGTATGAATATAAATCAAACTGAAAAGATGGGTGGCATTGAAAAAAGGATATTACGGGAGGCCTTCGAGGGATACCTCCCCGATGATATTTTATGGAGACAGAAGGATGGTATGAGTGACGCGGTTGGTACGAATTGGGTAGATGAAATCAAAATGTACACAAATAGAGAGATTTCCGACGATATTTACAAACATACTATATGGTCTGTGGAGGTTTTTGGGTTTAGGAATGTACCACTATCCAAAGAGGAGGCATTTTATAGAACTACATTTTGGGACATCTACGGAAAGGATAACGATCACCTGATATCCGAGATATGGCGTCCCAAATGGACTAAAATAACAGATCCAAGTGCGCGTTTACTTATAGAAAAGAATCCCAATTAATATAAATGGTCAATTTTGTCAAGGAGTTTGATTGTAAAGATGAAAAGCATGTTATGTGGTTGAAAAAGGTTGGCTCCGCTATGGCAAAAACCACTACTGGTGAAAAAGTTGATATCATTGGCATTGTGAACGATAACCCCATTAGAGGTAATCCAACGATGAATAATCCCATGGACTGGGCGTATATTCATTTTCAGTTGGCCATGAAATATACAAATGCAGTTTTAAACCAGGACGCCTTTATCCCTGGATCCAAATAAATTATACTCCTCAAGTGTAAAGTCTTGTGGTTCTGAATTCTCATCCATTCTCAATAGAAGTATTTTACCATAGGTCTCTTCCTTTTCGAAAGGTTCTGGTAAGGTGTTTTCATTTATTATGAGGGCGTTTTCCGCTTTCATAATAACAACATCTATTTCCGGCCACTGACCTATAAACGTTTGACACCCCCCGAGTATTTTAAAGATTTCGTTTTTAGAGGGGTCTATATCAACATTTATCTGTCGTATAGAGTCCTTTATTTCATCTATAAGCACTGCTAAAGTCATCTTAGAGTATGTGAACAAAAAAAACTTAAGTAAAAAACTATTATGGAAATATATAGATGGAAAGTCCTTTACGTAAGTTTGTCGTTGAACGATTTTCTACACTTCTAGAACTTCCAGCTTCTGACCCAATCTGTGTAAATCTCGAAAAGAATATATTAAACTATGCGATCGATACAAACATGTGTGGTTTACCAAGTTGGGATAATGCCGATTTTGTCAAGATGTATAAGACTAAGTTTTTATCAATTCAATATAATTTGTCAAAATGTCCTGAATTAAAAACAAATATTCATAAGAAAAAGGTCAAGACTATTGACGTTGTGAACATGAGACCCGAAAAGTTATGGCCCGATGGACCATGTGCTAAAGCGGTAGATGAAAAAATTCACAAAGAGATGCGGAAAGAATTTCTTACAAAAGAATTCAAGAATCAAGATGGTTTTTTTACATGTAATAAGTGTAAGTCTAAAAAGACAACGTACTATCAACTTCAGACTAGATCGGCCGATGAACCTATGACTACGTTTGTAAGTTGTCTCAATTGTGGTAAAAACTGGAAATGTTGAGTATATGTTTGGAATCTGTCAGGTCTGTTGGCATATCACCGACAGATAAAATGAAATTATAGGGTAATTGTTTTTTCATAACAGTTTTATGTTGTGCACTAGCGAAGCCTAAATAGTCATAGGGTATTTTATATGATTTTAGTTGGTCAATAGTCCATTTTATAATATGATTTAGTCCCGGTCTCGCTGTAATAATTACAACCTTGTATCCCTGTTTTTTTGTGTCATATAGAAGTTCGATAATTGGCACATTGGGTTCTCCATTTGTAAAAATAAGGGTGTCATCTATATCAAACATAACAGCATCCGTAGGTAGAACAACGCGCCCGGATATATATCTTCTACCCCAGTTCTTCAGGTTATCCATTAATATTATTAAAGATTTAAAATAATTACTTATCAGTTATGATTGTTGATGTTCAATGTAAAGATAATACTATACAAATTGCAAAGATAATTGGTGAACCAGCACCAGAATTATATAAAGTTAAATTTATTCAACAGTTGAAACCATGCTTGTATGACTTTTGTAAGGAAGCTGAGGTTATCCAAAAGGATATGGTTTCTGGTTTCTATGATGTTGAGCATTTAGAGGATACACATTTATATGCTAAAGTTCCAGATGGATATGAACTCATAGATGACAGCGAAGATGAAGATTTTGAGATTTCAGAGTCTGATGAAGAAGAAAGTGAAGACGATGTTTCTCTCGTAGATGAAGAAGACCTAAGTTAAGAGTATAGGTAGTAATGTATATAAAATGGAGTATAAAGAACCAAAAAAACGTGTGACTAAAAACGATAAGAAAAAGAAGGGTGAAGTATATTCACAAAAACATATCAGAAACCAACTTAAACAAATGGAAGCTACAAAGAATAAGAATGCCTCCTTACACACCCCCGAGCACCCACTACTCTCAAATGGACGTGTCTGAATATGACGAAGACCACGTGTTTGCGTTCGTAGGTAAGACTGGTAAAAAATTTTACTGGCTCACCCGAACACTTGGCCTCGATTATCTCTGGTATGATCGTGAAAGAAAGGTTATTGAAATTTGGGGGCCATACTATACACATATGAATCGTCAATCGGAACATATTATTCGTTGTGAATTAGATTATTTTATGAAACCTAAGTTAGAGAGGTCTCTACATAAAACTCAAGATGACTTTTTACAGGCGGCCGCCACGGCGAACGCATGTTAGGAGCATAGTACACAAAAATGAACCAATTGCACCTGGTAGTTTTCTTTACAATATTATAACCCCTATACCTACAGTATATTACAAGTTTGAAAAACTTGCTATCTATAAGCAAGACGACTATTTGAAATTACTGGAAAAAAATAACAGAGAAATGGGTATACCCTTCGTAAATCCCAATTTACCCATAATTGAAAAATCATCAAAAATACCAGCACCCCCGGAACCAGACATCGAGTTTTCGGATCAGATTAAGGTAAATCTCCGCGTTCTCAAAAATGGAATTGTGAGGGTGAAGATTAATTGTGCCGTCGCGTCGATGTATGAAAAATATAAAAAACCACCAATCAAAGTTATACTACAAGCCTATAAGGCACAAGGTTATAGTCAAGAGTTTCTGGATCGTATAAAAAAACGAAGCAAACAGAGAGAAGAATTTTCGAAGAAGGTGCCGGGTATCATTGATAAAATTTTCAACAAGGAGCCGGTAAAGAAGATTAAAAAGGTTAAAAAGGTCCCAGTTCCCGATGAGATACCTGAAGAAGAACCCGAAGAAGAACTTGAGGAAGATGTTATTCCACTTGAAGAGGGTGAGATGGATGTTGAAGTTGAGGTGGATGATGAAGAACAACAGGAAGAGTATGTTTCAGATGTTGAATAATAAGTCCTAAGTGAACCTTTGTAATATAAAAAACTAACAATATGAATATATTTTTTCTATCACTCGACCCCGATGAGATTGCACATATGTCATGTGATCAACACGTAGTCAAGATCCAATTGGAAATATGCCAAATGCTCTACACGGCTTGGTATTTCTCCAATGAGGAAGACTTTGTCCACTCGCACGCACCCCTCACCAAGGACGGAACGCGTCGTGGATACCGCCCCGCGCACCGAAAACATCCCATGACTATGTGGGTTGGTTCAAGTCTCGAAAACTATATGTATGCGTGTAAGATTGGGATGTCTTTGACTCTCGAGTACACGCGTAGATATGGTAAGGTTCATACTTGTGCTAGGCACTTACTATGGTTATGGGACAACCACCCACAACACTTCGAGGAGCAGCGAAGTGAGACTGCGTACTATTCACAGGAAGGTATCCCCGAATGTATGCCCGAAGAGTACAGGTGTCCAAGTGTTGTAGAAGCGTACCAGATGTATTACATGGTTGAAAAGTTTTCCTTCGCTCGGTACAAGAACATAGCCTCTGGTCTTTCTATTGGATCTTCATATCCCAAATCTTTTAGAAATATATGTTCCTCCATGGAATCCTTAAAATCGTGAAGTTCGATGAGAATTGTAGGCATATGTTTTTTAATAGTTTCCCTAGCACCTTCTAAAACTTGTAATTCATGACCCTCAACGTCAATTTTAATAAAAGATGTGACACCGGAGTATACATCATCTAGTTTTTCACAAGTAACTTCTAACGAACCCCCTCTCCAATCCTCAGGTAATGTAAAACCCGTCCCCCCATAATTGATGTGTGTATTTGATTGACATCCTCTATTAGGAATGAAAATCTCACTTATCTTATTTTCATTTGAAAGAGCGTATGGAAAAACTTCAACTTTGTTTCTCAATACATTATTCTTAATGTTGAGACCTACAATGTGGTGGTACACTGGTTCGAAAGAGTATACTGGACCATAATCAGAGAACATAAGAGTATTGTATCCAATGTTTGCACCAATATCAATAATATCTGTATCCTTTTTGTGGAACAAACGTACATCTTGTCGCATCCACCCATCCCATTCAAAACCGCGTGAAATAGTTTTCGTAATATATTCGTCATTCTTTATTACAAAAACATTATACACACCATTATTTACTTGATCGATATGTATGTTCATTATATAATTTTAATTTTATTGCTTTAAGTTAATGAACACATGTCCCCATCAAAAGGTCTTAATCCGATGTCCTATTTGTAACGGTGGTCGGTTGTGTATACATGGATTGATTCGTAGTATGTGTTCTGTGTGCATCAATTCACAAATATGTAAACATCAAAAACGTTTGGTAAGGTGTGCAATTTGTTCAAAACTTTAATCGACCTATATAGCAAGATGTTCAGCATCGGGAAAAGTTTTACATCTCCTCCCGTTAAGATCACAAAAGAGCGTAAACCTGAATATCAACCCAAGACATACAGTCAGTTTATACAGAGTGTAAAGGACAAGGAACTCCCCGTAGTTATTGTAAAACCTAACAAGAACATAGCTCAATTTTATGAGGAGAATGGAGATTATGGGGATGTCCAGATTGTTCAGA
>Ga0222715_10000447_pt1 | contig 40819 bp, 50 predicted proteins | sample C33_9DmetaG_FD_165056 | JGI IMG/M metagenome (GOLD analysis project Ga0222715, IMG submission 165056) | Estuarine water microbial communities from San Francisco Bay, California, United States - C33_9D | ecosystem: Environmental > Aquatic > Marine > Unclassified | place: USA: California...
AAAACCGGGTGCAAAATTAAGTTTAGATAACCGAGAAGAAGAACTTGCCATTTACATTAGTCTTTCTTTAATTTAGCTGCTTCTAATATAGCTGACCAATACTCATCACCCGTCATACCATCAGAGTTAATCCCACGATTTGAGTTAATCAGCCCCATATGACCACAGAAATCACCTAATTGTTCTTCTGTTTTTATTTCACTCATATCTATTCCATTCTTATTAAACCACTTAATTCGATTACTACTTTCAATAACACTAGGCCATTCACGACCAACCAAATCAGCGAGATAATTTCGCGGCGCACACTCATCGCAGCACCCACCTCGCCAGACATATTCTGCCGGATCAGCTTCAGATCGCCACTGTCCGTAGCTGCCCTTCTCTGCACACCACAGATCGAAATCTCGGCCTGTCTTGCCGCTACTGACGTAATGATCGTAGCCACGTTGATAAGCACAACGCAGACACCAGATGTCAGTGCAGGTATTGACATCGCACGTCGTAATCAGTGACCGCAGTTCTGTTGGCAATGCTTCCAGTTGCTCAAATCTGCCCGACATTTGTGCAGCAATCGTGTCGTAATCTGCATCCGCTGCGACCGGCTCAGTAACGCTGATCGACGGCAGATACACCGCCGCGCCTGTGTCGTAGACCTGTCCGATCAAAATCGGGTGACGGTCTGTCGCGGTGTTCTCGACGCTGATGCCGATTGCTATGGCAGCAGCATTGTGTGCCGCAATCTGCGTGACGTAGTTTTCATAACGCGCCGTCGCAAATGCGTAGGTAATCTTTTTAATAAACCCTGAACGAACAGGTCGCATATCATCTGTATGGTTAATAGTAGGTAGAGAAACATATACTCTTTTAAATGTACGGATGTTTACCTCAAGCCAGTTGCAGATTGCATCAAACTCTTTTTGTTCGTTTGATGCATCTTCATAGCCCTCAGCGAAATGCAACGCCACGATTTCGTGGTCTGTGTTGGAAAGACATTGGTGAAGTGAATAGGCGCTATTAACTCCACCTGATGCTGGTATCAAAATTTTCATTAACCTACAGTTCCTAAGATTGTTCCAGAATTATTAACTGTAATAGTACGACCATTTTTACGTAATGCGTAACCGGCTGCACCTCCAGCGCCACCAGCACCGGGATATGTAATTTCACAACCGACCGCACCGCCACCAAAAGTACCACTTGAGCCTTGTGTACCATCTTCACCAAAACCACCTGCTGCTCCTGTTGAGCCGTAAGAGCCATAGATGATAGGACCGCCACATTCACTTTTACCTACAAACTCATAACGTGACCCACGATTTCCGCCACCGCCTCCACCGCCACCGCCTGATCTAACGCTCGCGCCTGAAGCAACATTAACTACATATGAACCGCTTCCACCTGTATTGGTTTCCCAGTAAATAGCATCACCACCTGCTGAACCGGGTACGGCTACTAGTCCACCACTAGTTCCCGTATAGCTATCAATATTTCCATTAATATTAATTACCACATCACTGTCAGCATTTAATGCTCCTGTTCTTAGTGAGTATGTAGTTAGTCCAAGGACTGTTACACCAGAAGCAATATTAACAATGATCTTGTTAGTACTAGTAGCTGCTACATAACCTTTTGCCTCTGCAAGCGTAAGAATATTTTGCTCAAACGTATTTGAAGTGATATCAATAACTATAGTATTCTCACTTCCAAACCACATGGAGCTAAACATAGTCATTAACTAAAAGCCAACTGAGGTATGCCAAGTAAAATTCTATTATTTGCTACAACAAAATAGGGTACAATATCTACTGCATTTGCTGTTGTACTAAGTGTTAAACCAAGACCACCTGCTGTTTCATAATCTGTACCAAGGGTTACTGTTCGTGAACCAGTTGCGTCTTGAATAAAGGAAATAACTCCACACTGACCAACTGTCTCTGTTGAAGGATTAGTTAAAGTTATATTACCAGTAAGTGTAAGTACAAAGTTTTGTTTTGTAGCAAAGTCTAAGGTAATGTTACCTGTATTAGTAGCATCTATATCAGTATTAGCATTTACTGTACCAGCCGCAACAACATTACCACTTGTATTAAGAGTAGATGCTGATACAGCACCTGTAAATGTAGCTCCACCACCCTGTACTTGAGTTACATCTAATATAGATGTTGTGATACTAGTAGCTACAAGAACAGATGTTGAAATGCTTGTAGCATTAAGAGTATTAGCTGTAAAAGAAGTTACTGAGGTAGGAGAATCTATTCGATAAATGGATGTACCATTACAAGCTACAAAAGTATTTTCACCCTGCACAAGATTTAAAGCAGTTCCTCCAACAGTTTTCATCTGTACTGCAAAAGAACCTGTAGTATTCTCTCTAATAAAGTAAGTCTTTTCTTCTGATGGAATAGTAATAGTTACATTTGCAGTAAGTGTACCAGCAAACTCTAAAGCAGCATTACGTGATTGATCTGTTGCTCCATTACTATCCGAAAGGACAATACCTGTACTGCTTACAGAAACAATTTCATAACCAGCAATAGCATCATCTATTAGATCAATAACATTAGTATTTAGAATAGCACCCCAACTATTAGGATTTTCTCCATCAGTTTGCTTTTCTAAACCTAGTCTGTTTGTATATGTACTTGCCATTATACTGTCCTTCTTTTAACTTTTTCTGTACACTCTGATTGTAAAATTTGTGTGTTTGCTTCTATTGTTATTTGATTAATAACATTTGCATAGTTCATACAGTTTATAATATCAGGAAATGGTCCTGTTACAGAATGCTCTTTAATAGGTTCACCTGTAGGTAACAGTGTTATTACAATTACTGAAATATAATAAAACATTTAATTAAACTGATTATCAAACTCAGTTGTGTCTACAGCAATAGCATCATTAAAGGGTGTCATGTCTTCAGTAGTCCAGTAGTCTTTTGCCACCATAATCTTCAGATGATCTACGTTGCGCTGAATAACTGTTTCGTCATTAGCATATGCAGTAGGGTTAGCGATGACTGCATTAATAAGATTGACTGAATCCATTGCTGCGCTATAGTGCTGTGCAATTTCTTCAGCAGTGATTTCATTTTCCATTTTCGATTTCCTTTTTAAGTGTTGCAACTTCAGCCGACAATTCTTGTACTGCCTTGACTAGAACAGGGACAAGTTTGCCATAGCTGGCTTCTAGTTTTTCGGGGTTGTTTTTTAGAACGAGGCTGAGATAATCTTCAGCATCAGCATCGATCTGTGCTTTGTCAAGGTCTTGTGCAATAAATCCAGCTTCTTGCTCACCAACCTTTGCACCGTCACGCATGTTCCATGTGAACTTGACGGGTTTTAGTGTGTTGATAAAGTCAATGCCAAGCGGCAGTTCTTCGATGTCTTTCTTGTCACGACGATCTGACAGACTCGATATGGTTTGCACTTGGCAACGTAGTGTAGATATGCTGGAATTACCAAGAGTAATTTCGTTACTTACGCCAACCGAACTAGCGTCAGAGCCATTGCCTAATATTATATTGTTAGAACCAGTTGTAAGATTATCCCCTGATTGAAGTCCTAAAAATGAGTTATTTTGGCCAGTTGTTACTGCTGACCCGGCTAAATAGCCTATTGTTGTATTTGAATTGCCTGTAGTTACTTGCTTACCAGCCTCAGGTCCAATAGCAACATTGCCGTAAACACCGTTATGGCTGTAAAGACTTTCTTTTCCTATTGCAACATTATAACCATAACTAGTAGTACCGCCAGTGCCTCTACCTGCTTGATTACCAATAAAAACACTGCTGTCTTCTACTGTAGCGTTATAGCCAGCGTATTGACCTATAATAACATTGGAGGAAGCAGTGGTAAGACTATTACCAGCGTTCCGTCCTATAGCAACATTGCCTGATGCTGTAGTAGCGGTGTACATAGCTTCACGGCCAAGAATTATATTTCTTAGACCCGTAGTTAAGTTGTAACCAGACCAATATCCGCATCCGATATTATCAGAAGCAGCACCCTGTATTTTGCGTAGAGAAGTTGACCCTATAGCAGTATTAAAACTGCCGGTAAGTGTTCCTAGTTGTCCACTATTTGCACCAAGAAAAGTATTATGTTCACCAGTAGAATTACTAGTTCCAGAACCACTACCTATCGCAGTATTGTAAGAGCCAGAAGTAGTATTGGTTAAACTAGATCCACCCAATGCAATATTGTTGTTAGCACTACCATCATCTGATACTAATGCCTGATTGCCAAGACCAATAGTGGAACTATTTGAGTTAGTTAACGCATCACTTAGCCCATTAATATCAGTAGCACCACCACCACCAGCAGCTTCCCAACCAGCCTCTCCGTTGGCATCAACTGTAAGTACGTAATCTTCAGTTGCAGTCGAGTCTTTAACAGTGAAATTAATACCGGGGATGCGTAACTTCGTTACGTTATTATCACCGAGTGTAACTTCGTTCGACGCTGAAGCTGAACTTGGCATTGCTTGGTAACCGAGCGACGTACAGTTGACTCCGGTCGTGGTTAAAATGCCAGATTCATACCCTAGACTGGTATTCTTTGAGCCGGTCGTGATATGTCGGCCAGAAAGACGCCCGATATTTGTGCATAGACTCGCTGTGGTTGCTGCAACTAATGATTGCTCGCCAACGCCCGTATTGCTACTGCCGGTACTTATTGCTGCGCCTGAATCCTTGCCGATTATGACGTTATATACACAGCCCGTATGCAACCACATTGCACGTCGGCCAATCGCGACATTTGACGCGGTGCTACCCGTTTGGTTTACGCCGTAACCTGCACTATGGCCGATAAACGTGTTGTCAAACGGGTCATTTCCTGCGCCATTGCCTTTTGTGCCACCACCGGCATCAGCGCCAATCGCTGTATTACGTCCGCCATCAAGGGCTGCGGTCGCTGCAGCGAGTGCGCCAGAGCCTATGCCGTAGGTGCTTGTCCCAAGTTTTTTGGCATCAGACAAACCATCAATATCAGATGCACCACCGCCAGCAGCAGCCTCCCACGTCATGCCGCCAGTATTGCCCGACCGGGCGGTCAAAATGTAGCCGTCGGACGGCGAGTTGCTCACCTTGAGGTTGTCTTCATCAACGACGTTGGATGCGATCACGGTCGCGCCGTCACCACTCGATGTGACCTCGCCGCTATGATTTGGGTGCGTATACGTGGTCGCAGCAGCCTGAAAAGTTGGCGCACTGCCGCTACCATTTGAGGTCAAAACCTGCCCACTTGTGCCAACAGCGGTGGCACCTATCGCAGAGGTCCCGTTGCCGAAGAGAACGCCATTCGCTGTCAGCGTCGATGCGCCCGTGCCACCGTCCGCGACTGCTAGGTCAGTGATGCCCGTAATGCTGCCGCCGTCAATGTTGACGCTCGATAACGCCACCGTGCCAGATACCACGTCCGCCGTGTGCGCGAGTACAGTGCGCAGCGCATCATTGATGTTCGACGGGACACAATTTTCATCAATGTCGATACCACCGATATCGGTGTTTGACGCGGCAGTCGCAGAATAATCGTTCCAATTATTTTTAGCCATTTGTTACCCTACCCAACCGAACGAACATTGATCTGCTGATCACCGGCATTCGTGGCGAGTTCAATTTTCTTCATTTCGATCTCAGCGTTCAGCTCTTGGATCTTGAGCTGCAGCTCGGCTTCCTGCTTCTCGCGCTTGAGCTGGATCTCGGCTTCCATCTTCATCCGGTCGGCTTCAATATTTGCCTGTACCTGCATCATTTCCGGCGTCATCTGCGGCTCTTGCGGCTGGTCTGCAGCCTGTTGCATCTGCGCGATCTGGTCGGCACTGATCGGTTTGAAGAACGCTTCGGGTCGATTGAACCCGGCGCTCTCGACGATTTTCGCCAACGTGTCGCGATATTGCTTCATATCGACCAGCGGATTGTTTGGCCCCAGCATCTGGAGGAGCTGTTCCTGCTTGTCGGCAATCACCGACAACGTGCGCATCTGGCCTTCTTTCATGCCGCCGCCGTAGCCGATATCTATCGAGGCATCGAACTTGTTCGACCACATCCGGGGGTCAAATTCCACGTAACGATCACGAATGCGCATGATGCGCTTGTCGGACTGGTAGCTGCTTACCAGCATCAAAACACATTTCGCCATGTGCTTAATGCCGGTCTCGGCAAACATCCGCGCGATCAGTTCAATTTTCTGCTGCGCGACATTCTGCATGGCAGACACCGCCGTCGCAGTGGTGTTCTGCAAACTCTCTGCATTCAGACCCATCGAGTTTTTGCTGACACCCGTGCGGCTCTCTCTCACGCCGTCGAGATAATCGAGCATCCCAATTGTCTTGGCAGCGTTAACGCCCTGCTGGTTCAGCTCACGGATCGCACCGGGCTGACGCACCCGCACAATGGAGCCGGGACGGTTGTTTAGCAGGTCGCCGATGTTCGTCTGTCCCTCGACCACCTCCAGCCGGGGGTTTGTGGTCATGTACAGGCCATCGAGCGTCTGGCGCATAATCGTCGACTTGATGAGCTGCAGATCCATCACCGTGTCCGCGACCGACAGGCCATAGAACTTGTGCGGTATCTGGATCGGACAAATGGTCGAGAATGGCACCGCCATGACTTCCTCGATGTCGAGGATCTCGTTACCACTGCCACCAACGGTGACTTTGTGGAGCGCCACGCGGCCATCGTCTTCCGGGTCAAACCGCATGTAACATTCGTGGATCAGAACCTTGCGCAGCATCGGGTCCGAGTGCGCATCGCCGCCCATGTCGTCGTCGCTGCCGTACCGCGCGTGATGCTCTTCAGATGATTGAAGGCTGGAATAGCTCGGCAGGTTTTCGACCTGATCCTCGTCAAAGCCCATGCCGATCAGCTCGTAAACCGTCTTCTCGACGCGGTGCGCGACAAACGTCGCATCGTCCACCGTCCGCGCGTCCTTGCTGATCAGAAACTCTTCCGGCGGCACGTTAACAATGGTGACCTGTCCAGTCTCTGACGACCTGCGGCCACGCACGTCATGCGAGGTGCCAGTCATCATGCCCTCGATCAGCGCGTCGTCGTCTTCGTCGACATCAACCTCAGTCTCGACCGATTTTTCAGTGTGTTCGAGGATCTCAAAGTCGGGATCAGAGGCGATCAACGCATATTCGGCGTCGGTCAGGTCTTCGTACATCTCGTTGTCGTATTCTTCAACCGTCTCGTACATATGCTTGATGATGCCGACTTTCTGGATGAGCGCGTCTTTCATCCAGTTGTAGGCGATCTGCGTCCATTCATTATCTTGAGTGATGATGAAATTTACATAGTCCGTCGCCTGTCGCGCAGCCTCGATATCGCTTTCCTGACGCGCGTCAAAACGCACGATCTGGTCGGAGCTGCAGAACGTGCGCATGAGGGACGGTAAGATCCATTCAACCACGTCGTGTACATCAGAGGATATAACACTGCTTCGCCCTTCCTGTTCGTTGCCAAACGGCTCCGACAGGTAATATTCAAGCGCATCTTTACGCTCCTGCGTGACCTCAGAACCAATGTTGCCGATGGCGTCACTGATCTCGGCCCCAATCAGGGTGCTTACACGAATGTCATCCATCTAAATTACGTATCCTGTATCAACTTCGATAGGCCGCTGCGATGCCCAGCTTGTTGCACCGCGACCTTCATCGACGAACGTCAGAATGAACGCGTCTGCCAAGTCAGGAGACCGTGCGCGTTTTCTCAGCTCGTCTTTGCTTTCAACTTTAATTTTGCCGCTGCTGGTAAACGAGTAGCGCGGCATGGTCAGCTCCGAGATCAGCTCTTCGTCCTTGCAGATTTTGCAATCCATCTCGTCGAACCAGTCTTTTGCCTTCCACCACAACTCATCACGCAGCCGCATGAAACGCTGCTTTACCGCCGGGGTCTCAGACACGTTTACATCAACCGCCGGGTAACCCAGCTCCCGCAGCCGGTCAGCAACCGCCGCACCCAAGCCAATCGTGTCGACACAGATCGCCTCGGGGCGCAATGGCCCATACGTCGCGTCGTACTCGTCGACCACCATGCCGACCGTCACCATCAGGTCAGGCCGCTGCCATGATTTGATCGGCTCCAGCAAAGTGTTGCCGTGCCGCTTGGCTAGTGCGCATCTATCCTTGCCGGTGCGCGAGACATCCAAACCCCAGATAACAGCCCCGGTCGCCTCAACGTCCCGGTCGACCGCAGCCTCAACTTTCCAGAGCGCCATGACTGCATCGTCATCAGCCTCCGGAAAATCAGCAGCGACACGGACGCGGAACACGTTCGATTCAGCGCCGTATTTTATCTTCATGTCCTCGACAAACTCGTCGCTGACCTGTGAGCTGGACCAGCTCGGAACCTTCATCGTCTTCCAGCGGTGACGCATCTTCGTGTGCGTCTCGTAGAAATACCCCTCAGATCGCGTGGGGTTGCCGCACAGGATCGTTCGCGCATGTGGGGTGGACATCGACCCCTCCGCGACCTCAAAGACCACGTTGTCGATACCTGACGCCTCGTCAATCACGAACAGAAGGTTCTCCGAGTGCAGCCCCTGCAGCGCCTCCGGGTTCTCTCGCCGGGAGACCTTCGCCACCGCAAAACTCTCATTCGCCGCCCCGCGCAACTCAATGCGATCCGACTTGATCTCCAGCAGGTCTTGGAACTGCTTCGGCAGACGCCGGTGCCATTTGCTAACCTCGGCCCAAAGCACGTCATAGAGCTGGGCAGAGGTGTTCGCAGTACAGGCAATCTTCGTCGGGTAGTGCGTCAAGAGCTGCCACAACGTGACCCAGCTCAGGAACGCCGTCTTGCCGATGCCGTGACCGGAACGAATGCTGATACGGTTATTCGTCTGCAGCGCCTCAAACGCCTCGCGCTGCCATTGCTCCGGGGTCGCATCCATCAGCTCGACGAAGGCAATCGGGTTCTCGCGCAGAAACGCCAGACCCTTGCCGAGATCGTTCAGCTCAGTCATGTGATACTGCGCCAGTCCTGTTTAGTTCAGTGTGAAAGCAGGGAGCTTTTTCTCTAGCACCCGTTTCTGTCGCCTGACATTGGTCAGGATCTTCTGGTTTCGTTTGATCGCGGCCTTGGCCTTCTTCAAACGATCTTCCGCCGCGCTTATGCGCCGGTCGACTTTCGCGACCTCGATCTTGATCAGGTCGGTTTCTGATTTCTCCGGCTTAGGCTTCGGAGCCATCGCGCCCTCATGGAAACCATGCTTCAGTGCGTAGTCAGTCAGATCACGCTCCAGCCTGAGCTGCGCATGATCGTGATACCGCTCTACCCAGTGCGAGAGCATGTGAATGATCTCAGGCCATCCGGTGTACAGGGAGCGTTTTCGGTTCGGGTTAACACTCCAGACACCGCTGCGGCACCAAGTAACACGGTTGCCGCTGGTGGCCTTAACGCGACCGGTAAACTTCCGGCCTGTCGCCGCGCGGTACAATCGCTTGAACCCGCGTATGGCTTCCTCGTCTGACTGCGGTATCTGCCATTCCGGGGAGATGCCTTGCCATTTGGTGTTTACCAGTCGGTGGTAGTCGTCCCGCGTGGGACGTTTGGTATAGTTCGTCATATCATTCTCCTTGTGGCTAAGGAGACTGACGCAGTATTCACAATGACAAAGAGCGCGTAAGCCTAACTCTGACTTACCCTCTATTATAGCAAATCAATTATTACAGCGGTAAACTTTGTAATTACAACAATACACTTTGTTACTATTGATTCGTCTTTGCCTTTTGTCTGTGCGTTTACTTGTTATTTGGGTTTTGCCTTTTTTCGAGGCGGTTTCGAAGTATCTGTGAAGACCTGATAGACCCAGTCGAAGTCGACAACGACGCTGGGCAGCGATTGACGCGCGGTCGGCTCCCAACCTGCAGCGATCCAATGCTCGGCAAGGTCAGGGCGCTGCAGCTCAACGCAGGGGCGTCCATCGACCTCGATGTGTTCCCCGAAAAAAATTTTTCCGTTGTCGACGTAGCCGGGTTTTGAAATTTTGAAACGGCGGGGAGGTGTTGGGACTGTTACAGTCAACGCCACCCCTTGCCGATCTGGTGCGGGGGGGTCGGTCGGTCAATTCTGGCGGAAATCTGCGGTTTCTGGGATACGGCGAGACTATTCATCTTGCCATTTTCCGATCTAACCCTTTGATATTGCTGACATTTCGATGATGGTTGCACCATCGTTTTGCACCACATCGAGGATTTCCGATTGTCGCTGATCATCTTCGGCGACCGCCGCCGCCTCTGCCGCGTTTCGCGCTGCCTCCAGCGTCCTGTCCTGCACCATCCTGAGCTGATCGATGACGTCTTCGTGGAAGTTCTGCGTCACTTCTACGGCCTGTGAGGGCCGCCCATAGCCTCGATTGAGGATCTCTTGGGTCGCAGCAAGGGAAACTCGCGCATCGTCCTGTCGCATGAGCTGAAGCAGCCTACGCAGCGCCTCTTCGCCGTGAAGCTGGAACGTTTCCTTCAGCCGAATGCTCGGAGTTTTCTTCGGTCGGCCCCGTTTCGAACGCGATTTCTCTAACGGTTTGGCGTCACTGGGTTTATCTGCCATTTCTATCGCTCAGTTAATCGTATCGGTTCCGGTGTGTGTCTTGAGGTCAATCCTCTCGCTCTCGGAGTAGTCTTTGCTCACCAAATACTGCATGAAATCCTCCAGCTCCTCGACGAACCACATCGCCACCTCTTCGTCTGGAAACCCTCCCGCCGTCAGGACAACGCGCGGATGTTTTTCCTCGTCATCGATAGTGATGCTGAACCAGCCGTCGTCATCTGTGGACACATTGCCTCCAAGAAAAAACCCCGGCCACAAAGACCGGGGAGTTTCGAACTCAACAAGGGAGAGAGCAGACCATCGACATGCACTACCGCTGATCTCAGCTCAGAATGACCCACTTTACGCAACACTTGCAACTTGACAATTTACCCCGGTATTCTGGGCTTTGTCGCCAGTCTGTCCCACGCAAGAATCATGTCGGCTATTGCTTTTGAATGCCTCTTCTTGACCGCGCTAGGAGGCTCACCAACGAGCGACGCAACACTGCGATAACTAGCCCTACCAGCCACACCCCAGATCGCGATCCTTGACGCCTCTGAGAGCGTTAGAGAGCATTCCAGCAGAGCATCCAGCCGGTCGATCCTATCACCAGACGGTGGCCCCAGTCTCAGGACTGCAGCATCCCAGCCATACGCTTCTTTCCGGTCATGCACCACTTCCGGCCAGAATGTCTGCTTTTTCTTAGGACCAGCCCAAGGCAACCGGCGCAACGTGCGGTGCGCCTCTTCAAGCAAGTCGATCATGGTATCAGGATGCAGCAATCAACTGTGCCCGTCGTTTGCTGTGCAAGGCGCGATCTATCTCTGCAATCAGCGTTTGGCGTCTGCGGCAGAAAAACTCGACCCGGATCAGGATTTCTCGCCAAGACGGGAAAAACTCGTGATCGTCTGCAATCCGGTCGAGTGCCTTCAGAGTAGCGTCTGCGGGAAACCGCCTCAATTCATTCGCGTATGTCCTGAGCTGCATTTCCATCTCGCCGTCAGACTGCTTCCGCGATGCCGTCAACAGCTTAACTTTCAGCAGAGCCTTGTAGACATCGTCATCATCTGCCGGTGCCATGTGCGCCTCGACAGACTGCCTGAGCGCATGTAGCTGCGGCTCGGTTAGCTTATTGACGCCTTCGTACCCGATGAACTGAAAATCACTGCTGATTTTTTCCTTCAGACTGCAGCCGACTGAAGACAGCGAGGAACTGATTTCCTTTCTCTCCGGTATCTGTGGATTGTTGCGAACTACGAGCTGGTTCATCGGACCACCTTTCCTGACTTAGCCATGTGCTGGGGTGCGGTATAAATTTCGGATCGCTCGGCAGGTTCGCGTTCAATCGAACCAGCCCTGCCATCAGCTCGTCGAATGAGACGAGCTTCATCGCCGTCTTAAATTTAGTTCGTGCAGCTCCCTTGCCGACCTTCTTCGGATACTGCTGCCAAAACTGATCGAACTGATTTGATGTATTTATTAATGACGGTTCATTGACGGTTATATTACGGTTAGGGTGACACCTGTGTCGGGGGTGGGGTGACACCCTTGTCACCTCTGGGGTGACACCCTTGTCACCGGTGACACCTATGTCACCCCTCAAATCAGTGCGTTCGCGCAACATAATTTGGTAATGCGTGGCACTCCGACCGCCCCCTTTTCGCATGACCGTGACCTCACCGGACGCCACTAATTTTGCTAAACAACGCTGCACAGTGCGCTCGGAACAATTCCCATATGTCGCCAGACGGGAAACGCTCGGCCAACACAAACCATCGGAATTTGCGTGATTGCACAGACCAATTAGGACGAGTTTGGTTACCCCGTCTGCGGTGCTTTCATTTAGTGCCTGACTGATCAGTTCGATGCTCATTGCAGCCGCCACTCGATCTCAGCGATGCGTGTGCAGCTCGGACAGGCGTCAATGCCACCGATCTCGATCTCGCGGTCCTCAAAGCACCAGTCCTCGCCCCAGTCAAAGATGCGCTGCACTCGCACCTGATCTGTAATGACGCGGGTCTCGCGCTCGATCTGTCCGGTATCGTGGCAAACAAGGCACCGCATCAGCCGTCTGCCAAATCAAGATCAGCGATTGGCCGCAGCGCAGCTCTCGGAACGGCGTAGCACTTGGGGCGATCCGGCTGACCAAAGTCAGTCAGGAAATCGTCGATCATCGCCATTTCACGCGATAACCACCCGATCACCTCAAACTCCGGCGTCTGACCAATCACTAGGATATATCGCCCAGCAACGTCTCCGGGTCGCAGGATGAGTTTCCCGGCGTGATGCGTCGTCCAGCGTACCTGCAGATCCGGGGGGATATCCGGCGCGTTCTTGCCAACATCCCAGCTCGGCGGCCAATAGGTGTTGAGCGCCTTGGCAACTGCGATCTCTGCCCCTGCAGCATGTTGGTCGCGGCGACCGGGATCACCGACACCGTCTTGGCTGCTGCTGTCATAACCGCGTAGCCTTGACGACGTGTAGCGAGACTGGCCGACCATCGCGGCCAACATTTGCTCGTTTGGGGTCAGCATGATCTGCATCAGTCGCCCCACTTGGCCTGATGTAATCTGATCTGATCGATGGTCTTGGTGTGCCGCCCAGCCAAAATGTCAAGCAGGTCGCGCAGGTCGAGAACAGCGAGAGGCGGAGACCGATCTCTACCGATCACGAGAAAATCCGAATCGCCGTCAATCCAGTCGTAAATCTGTTTGAAGCCGTCCGCCCTGAGCTTGGCCTCGATAGTCCACTGCCCCATAAGAATGTCGCCTTTGAAACCATCGGCAGCTCCCGACAACGGGACACGCTTGGCATCGATGCCGTGCGATTGGATTAAATTGACCAGTTTGCGCTCGTTCCGCGCACCCTTATCGCGGGAAAACTTACCCATTACTGCGGCTCTCCAGCCGTCGAGCGGCACCCTCAATGCGCTCCAGTGTGCGCACATTTGGTTTGTGAATTCCTTGCTCCCAACGCCAGATTGTCGACCGCGCAACACCGCTTTCACGATTGAGGTCGGCGATGCTGTATCGGCCACGAAGTTCGTCTATGAATAATTTATTTGACATACGCATCACGTTAATTCAGTTTGATGCGACTACGCAACTTGACAATTTGTCATTGAGGAAGAGATGCAGATGTACGATAATAAACCAATGCACAAAAGCTCCCACATCCGAGAATGTTTGAACCGGTTCAAGGTCACCTCTGGCTTGAGTTGGAAGGACATCGCCGAGGCTGCCGGACTGTCGCAGTCGACCGTGACGCGCTATGTCAAGCAAGTCGATGAAGCGCAGGGGCCATCTTACGAGACAATTTCCAGTCTGCTGGAGGCCCACCCCGATCTGGCCGCGTCCGTCGACGGGTTGTCGAGAACTACGCGATTTCCCATCTACGGATATGTCTCGTTTCAGCCGAAGTATCAGATTTTGCCGCCGGGTTTTGCGCAGGATCGTTATGCCACTGCATCGGGTAGCCAGTTGCACTCGCCGACATCTATGGTCGTCGTAACGGCGAATACCAACCCCTCCGGTTTTGGCGGATATCGTTGGTTTTTTCAGACCGACCGAGCCATCAAACTTGATTCCATGCCGGTCAACAAATTGGCAGAAACAATCAGCACATCTGAGCCATTTTCGACAATCCTGTGTGTGGTGAGCCACAAATCTGGTCAGCCCTATTTTGGGCATCTTGGTCGCTCGGCAGACCGATTTAAACTGTTTGGATTAAGTTCAATCAACTTGCAAAAAGACCCACGGATGCGCGAACAACTGCCAGAAGATCAGCAACCGTTGATATTTGACAAAGACGAGATAGTCCAAGCTTTCCCGATCTACTGCTGCATCTCTCCGACAGCGATGGACACCACAAAACTCGAATACGAAGAGGTCTGATTCAATGGTGCTTTTTTTTGATCATAGTGTTGCGAGTTGGCAATGAGCTTAGAACTGGTGCAGGACTGCCCAAGCGCATGGTCTAATGTGCAACTCGACCACACTTCGCCGAGCCAATTAAATCAGCCTATGGCGCGGTGGATCTATCAGTACGTGCTGCACACGCCGGACGAACGCCGCGCTCAAAATCCCAATCTGCGCATGATCGGCGGCAGTGCCGTTAACCATGCCCTCGACATGATCTATGCAGGTCAGGGCGCAGAGATGGGGCGCGGCGAAGAGGTGCAGTTGGCGGCATCTGTCGACCAAGCCGTCGAGGCAGCTCAAAAGTTTATGCGCGATACCGTGGTCTGGGACGACGACGCGGTGCGGCGCGACAAATATGCAGACGAGATTGAGGCTGTCGTTGTCAACGCGATGGAGCAAATAGACGCTTTCGATAGCCCCGTCGTCTCACTTGAAAAATATGCCCATTGGCATCCGAGCTGGGCACCCGTTCCGATCACCGGTTACGCCGATTTTATTCTGGAAAACGGAATTATCATCGAGCTGAAAACCAAGTGGCCGCGCCAAGCCACGAACAAATCCGGCGAGACCACATGGCGAACATCGAGCAATCCATCAGCGCCCATCAATAATTGGACGCGCCAAGCCACCGTTTATCACGCTGCGTTCGGCGGTCCCGTTTACATCGTTTCTGCAAACAGTCTGAACGCGCGGAAATACGCGCTCAACACGTTCGAAATGGACGCCGCCGAGGCGAACCTGATGGCGCGGCTACTAGAGCGGCACGAGGCGCTGCTGGATCTTGAAAAGGCAGACGACCGGGAACAGGGTTTGCAGCAATTGCTGCGGCGGCACCCGGCTGATTTCGACGACATTTATTGGAATGAAGATCCTGACGTTCTCGGTGATGCCAAGCGGCGTTGGGATCAAGCGATCAACGCATGGATCAACACATGAGGTATATCAATGGCGAATAAAAAGGCGAACGTCGACGACTTGAAAATGCTGCGAGACCTGTTGCCGACAGGCGTTAATCCGCGCGACACAGTGTGGGACTGTCACGGCACTTGGGTCATGTACCACCGGTACATCGAACTGATAGCGGCGAACAATAACGTCGAGATTGTAAGTCTGGATCTTTGCGACGTGCGGGACAAAAGCGCGGTTGTGAGGTGCGAGGTCGAGGCCGGTGATCGCAAAATAATTACGTTCGGCGAGGCGTCTCCGGCAAACTGCAAGAACGCATATCCGGTCGCGATGGCAGAAAAACGAGCTGTCGACCGAGCTGTTCTCAAGGCGGTGCTGATCCACGGCACGATATACAGCGAAAACGAGGACGAGACTTTTGCATCCTCGCCGCCACCAGCTCAGGCACCAGCCCCGGCGACACCCGCACCGGCCAAGGCTGCTGTGCAGACTGCGCAAACGCCGCAAGACTTGATGACTGCTGCCGAGATCGCAGCAGATGATCAGACCGCTGCCGTCAAGCAGGGTGCGATCCAAGCCCTTGCCGCGACCAGTGTTGAAAAACTGCGGTCTGAGTTCCAGATGTGGCGAAAAAATGTCGCCGCGTCATCGGACGAAACAGACCTAGTGACGAAACTTTTTTCTTACCAAGCCACAACCTTACAGGAGAATTAAAATGGCTGACGTGAATCAAATCACTTTTTCGGGACGCCTCGGTGGCGATGCAGAAGTCAAGAAAATGGGCGACCGCGATAAACTTAGTTTCCGTGTGGCCGTCAACGCCGAGTATTCAAAAGACGCGGCACCGGTCTGGTATTCGTGCCTCGCGTTTTATTCGGACAAACGTGCCTTCATGCTCGACGAGCTAAAGAAAGGGACACAGGTCATGGTCACCGGATCTCTTCGTGTGCGTGAGGTCGGCGACAAGACATATCTGAACGTCGATGCGGATAATTTCACTTGGGCAAAGTCGGCTAAGGGTGGCGCGGCACCGGCACCGGCTGGGGGCATCGATGATGAAATACCGTTCTAAAAAACGCTGCGGTGCGTGGGAATTTCCGCTGAGTTACGGCGACTGGTCGACGCAGCAAGACCTTCGATATGACGTGACGCCGTCACATATGAACACAATTTTTAAGAGGCGAAAGGAATATGAACAGTATGTCGCAGGATTCAAACGATCTTGAAATCGTGTCGCTCCGGCAACTTGGAGAGATTTTTTTCCCAAGCGATAAACCCGGCACGGCGCGAGACAAGCGCGTGGGTCGACTGAGGGATGTCGGTCTGCGTCTCTGGAAAAATGGGCAGGGCAAAACGGCTCCGCTCGTCACAAACCTCGGCGAGGTAAGGCGATGGCAAATGAGCAAGTTGACGGCAGAGGATGCGGCTCGTCGCGTGAGCTGACCGACCGGCAGCAGCAGGTCGTCGACCATATCGCGGACATCCACGCGAACTTCAACCGTGCGCCCACGATGCAGCAGTTGGCCGACCGAATGCGGTGCAGTCGACAGAACATCGCGCAGATTTGCGAGAAGCTCAGAGCGATGGGCGAGGTGGAGCTGGGGCCGGGATATCGAAACTTACGATTGAGAGGAATGGATAATGAAAATCAAAATTAACTGGCGAAAACATAAAAGGCCGTTCAAACGGGTGTGCGTGGACAGGCCGGGTGGCTTGTCAGCGGAGACGCAGCGGCGACTTCTGCGGCATCAGATCAGGGAAACGACTGGAGCATGAATGCCAATTTAAAGGCAAGGTGGGACTAAAACGACGACCTGAGAGCGATCAGGATGCGAAAGTAAGGCCGGGGATGAGCAATCATACCCCGGCCTTACTGTTTTTACTCAGCGGCCACCGCAGAGCCGTACAGCATGTTTTCGGTATCTACCGCTGCTGCCGCGTCCTCTTCATCCTCGTCCCAGAGGTGGCCGTAAGTATCGAGCGTGAATGCCGCCGTCTGATGACCCATGCGGACGGAAATCCACTTAATGTTTCGCCCCTGCTTTATCCACATCGAGGCGCAGACATGACGCAGCGTGTACAGGGCTTCCGGCCACGCAATGTCATGCCAATTGCAAATTTGGTGAAGGCGAATCCGCCACGGTTCACTGTTAAGAGGTTTGCCAGTAGCCGTTGAAAAAAGCAGCTCACCGCACTGTATGTCGTTGTCCTCAACATGCTGCCGCAGACGTTGCGCGAGGTCAGGCCCAATCGGCACAAAGCGATACGAGTTCGATGTTTTGAGTTCACCAATCTGACCGTGTCGGTCGACGCTTTGCGACAGGCGCACTCCGGGGTTGTTGCGATGCAGCATCAAACCCTGCGGCAAACCCAAGTCATCCGTATTGGACAGTGTCAGACCGCGCAGCTCAGACGGGCGGCAACCGATCTGGGAAAGGCAGCGAAAAATCAGGCCGTAAGGCGTGGGCTTGTAACCCGTGCGCTCGTAGTGCCGTCGACGCCGCTCTGCATCGCCGAGATCGATAGTGTTTGTCGTTCGGTGGTGTTCGCAGCGCAGCCTGTCCTGCCGTCCTTCGCGGTCCCAAAGATCTGCAGCCTCGATCAGACGACGCACATTGTTGAGCGGCGGGATGCGCACCTCTGTGTCTTTGCGGTGCTTCCATTTCACCTCGGCAGCTCTCCAGATTTCACGCCCGACCGGGGCGCACTTCTCGTTGCTGATTGCATAGGTGATGATCGACTGGAACGTGGTGAAGATCGCACCGGCGTAGCGTTTTGTGTTGCCCTTCGATTTTTGAAAAGCGGCGATCTCCTCACCAACGGCCACGAGCAATTTTTTCTTGCAAAACTCCTTGATGTTTTTCTTGGCAATCAGCCGTCCGTCGACCTGCAGCTCCGACAGGCAAAGCCGCCAGTGACGTTCGATATTGTCGACATAACTTCTCGTTAATCCGTCCTGCTTCTTCCTGTTTTCGTAATAGTCGAGATACACCTCGGTCAGTGTTCCGGCCTCTCTGGCGCTGGTGTGGCGACCTTCCGCGACCTCTTCCTGCGCAACGTTCTTGATGCGCATCAGCTCGTGTTCGTCGGCGTGGCTGATGTACTGGCGTTTGCCAGACTCGTCGTAGTAGGACGTGCGGTACTTTTTACCTACCAGTGGAAACTTGTGGACTTTGCTCTTTTTCTGGGCCATTTCTAATTCTCCTTCTGCGCGTCCGCGCGGGGGTTAACACTTGTGGCTAAGTGTTCGAGGGCCGGGGGTCATTCCCCGGCTCTCTTCGTTTTTAGAACAGGATGCCGATCAGCTCGGCGATGACGACGATGATGTCGATCATTTATTCATCTCCCGTGGGTGCCGGGGCCGAAGCCCCGGCGGGTTGATCAGGCGGCGAGGTCAAAGCCGATTTTCAGTGTTCTGGCGAGTGTCACCAGCTTCCAGCGATCTTCGGTCGGATACCCGCCGAGTCGATCCTCCGCTTTCCCGATGCGGCCCGGATGAGGAAGGAAAATATACCATTCACGATCATCGCGCCCGAATTCGAGATTTCCGATGTAGCCGATGGTAACGCCCGGAATCGTAGCAACGATTTCCTGAGCCCGTTCGTAAAGTCTATCTTGATGTTCGGTCATTTTCTTCTCCGTTGGTTGGTGCCGGGAGCCGAAGCCCCCGGCGTTGTGATCAAATTTTGTGTTCGATTGCGGCTTTCAGTTCATCAAGCCAGAAATCACGGTCGCCTTCGCTAAAGCTGTTAACGTACACGGAAGGCGCTACATCAAGGGGATACCAGTAGAAGTATCCGGTGCCTTTAACCAGTTCCAAGCCGTCGTTGGCGGCGATCTTGTTCAAGTCTTTGATTGCGAAGTGTGCCATCTGGTCGTCTCCTTGTGGCTGTGCAGTGTTGCGTTTACGCATTATATGTACGCGCATTGACAACTAGGTTCAAGAGTTAATCTTGCACCTATCGACATTTTTGCACCATTTTTTGCACCATCGTTTTGCACCATGAATACGGGGCAAGTACGGAAAAGCGCAGAAAACTGCGGAATAGTTTGGGAATGTTCGGGAAAGCTCTTATACGAGCAGAAAGGCCATCATAAATTGATTCGGCTTTTGTTTTCAGGTGCTTAATGCAACCTTTGACACGGCGGTATGGCAAGATTGATGATCTTCCCGTATTTGCGCTGTAACCCGCAGTTTACAAGGGATTGAAGTTTTTTTGCACCATAAGATTGCACCGTATTGGCGCATAAATCGATACAAATGAGCGGCAGTTTATTTTTGCACCGAATCTGCGTGGTGCAATTTACGGAAACAACGGTCAGCATACTCACCGCTATAATGGATGACTGAGCCGTCGCCAAGAGGTGCCCAGAACATATCCGGCAGCTCTTCAAGACAGGCCGTGCAAAATTTTTGTGGCGGACTATCGATCCGCGTTCGCTTATCGACGCGGCGCTTGGGCATTCATGTTGTTCCTCGCGACACCCTTCCACTTCTCAGCCGTGCGCATTCCGCCAAGGCCGAGTAGCGACAGGGTCAGGGTCATCAGCCCCTCAGAATTTATCTGCGGTATTGGTGTTCCGGGTGACCAGATCATCACGCCCCACTCGACGATAGGATGGCCGATAAATTGCCACCCCAATGCGAAGGCACAAATCCACATGATCGAGGGTCTAGCCCCGGCGACGAACACGCTGGAGTGTTTCGCGCTCTCGATATTGGCTTGAGCCTGAGCGAGGTCAAGACTGATGACCTGCTGTTTCAGCTCGGCCTCTAGTTTTGTTTTAAGATCCTTGTCCTCGACGAACTTGTCCAAGACCTTCCCGGCTACGCCTATGACGCTGTCAGCAATTCCCAGCATGGTCGATCAATCTATATCGTTGAAAAATTCATGGTGGCCGATGCGGCCAACACCGATCTTCCCCTCGGACCAATCAGGCGTCAGGCCAACCACATGGTAATGACAAGAGCCGCTCGTGTTGTCCTCGTGCTTACCAAGGGTGACCGATAGGGCCGTCCAGATGCACTCGACGAACATTTCATTGTCTGCGTCGAGCCGCAGCATTTTGTATCGATTTGGATCGTTCTCGTTCCAGCATGAGAACTGCCACGGCTTATGACAGACCTCGTGAATGGTGTTGCCCCACCAGCCGCCGCGATCAGCTCTGTTCTTGATGACATGCGCAACTGCCAGACGACCGTCTACGGTTTCGCCTCGCGCCTCGCCCCAAATCGTCCGCGCCATCGCGTCGATGTCTTTATTAATTTGGTAATCGTTATTCATGTTCAAATTTTACGTCAGCACTAACGGCTGCGCATCTTGACAATCCTTTTCGTGGTCTGTGATGTGCAGCTCCTGCACCTCAATGTCGTAGTAGGCAATTCGGACACCCATCCGCTTTTGTTTGTCAGATCTCTGCCGCGTAATTCTGGATGGTGTGACGCGCCCCGGATTCACGCGTTTTGCGTTCGTTTTAATATCAAGCAGAATTATTTCGCCGTCTTTTACGGCCACAAGGTCGACCGGCCCATGCCCTTGTAGCGGATGAAAAACGTCGTAATTATTTTTCGTCAAGATTGCCGCCGCCGCCAACTCCGCGAAGTGGCCCTTTTTTGTTTGATTCATTTAATCTCTGGATGGCGTCCATTATGGATCGACATCTGGTGATCCACGTCGTGACGCAGACGCTCTATCTCGGCTAATATTTTTGCAGTCTCTCTGGCCGATTTGTCTCTCTCTGCAGGGGATAGCATCCCCGCCAAAATCGAGACCCGTTGGTCGGTCAGCTCGGCCTTATCAATGCGGGTATCCATGGCGCGAAGCCTCTTTTCCACATCTATCAGGGTGGTGAGGATAGACCCCACCTGATACCTGACGACGGCGAAGGCACCTGCCAGACTGGCGAGGGTAGAACCCAAACTGATGAGAAGCTTCGTATCGTCCATCAATCGCGACCAGTCCACCGGCGAACGGTCTGACTTTCCCAGATCCTGATCGCAATCCAGATGATCGAGAACGCTGCGGCGATGTCTGGCAGCAGTGCTAACCATGACCCAAATCCCGTGCCGAGAGCGGCGGCGTCGATGACAATTTTCGTGTCAGGAGTCATGCTTTTTCTCCGTTACTGGCTGACCTCGGGGGGTAATCCATTCCCAATGTTCGCCTAGCAGAACGACACAGACTGCGCCGTTCATCTTCGGCGGCGAAAGTGTGAGCATCCAAATGCCGTCGGCTGAAACACTCAGCCGAGCTAGTGGCCTGTCTTCACCGGCGGAGATGCCATATCCGCGCCAGTTTTCCCTCGGCTCGAAAAATTTCGCCTGATCTTTTTCGACACAGTGGATATCGTGCGCGTGGGGACTGCGCATAAAAAAAGCCGTCAAAATGACGACCAGCAAGAAAATCAGAAATGGCCGGGCCGTCACAATAGTGCCGCCTCTAGGATCGCTTCCCAATACGCATCGCCGGTCATCGCATCTGAATTGACGCCTCTGTCGAGGTTAATCCGCCCCATGCGTCCGCAGAAATCACCAAGCTGTTCTTCTGTTTCGATACCGGCCATGTCAGCGCCGTTGTCAGAAAACCACGCGATCCGATTGCGTGTATCGACCACGCTGGGCCACTCGCGGCCAACCAGATCGGCTAGATAATTAAGCGGCGCACACTCGTCGCAACAGCCGCCGCGCCAAACGTATTCGGCTGGGTCCGCCGCTGATCGCCACTGACCGTAGTCGCCCTGTTCTGCACACCACAGATCGAAATCGCGGCCTGTCTGGCCGTTGCTGACGTAGTGATCGTAGCCACGCTGATATGCACATCTGAGGCAGTAAACGTCTGTGCAGCTATCGACATCGCACGTCGTGATCAGCGACCGCAGACCTGTCGGCAGTGCTTCAAGCTGCTCGAACCGGCCCGACATTTGTGCGGCGATTGTGTGGTAATCCGCATCTGCTGCGACCGGATCAGTGACGCTGATACTCGGTAGATAGACCGCCGCGCCTGTGTCGTAGACCTGATCGATCAGGATCGGGTGTCGGTCTGTCGCGGTGTTTTCGACGCTGATGCCGATTGCTATGGCAGCAGCATTGTGTGCCGCAATCTGTGTGACGTAATTTTCGTACCGCGCCGCCGCAAACGCATAGGTGATGTCTTTTGCAAACCCTGATCGAACCGGGCGCATATCGTCTGCGTGGTTGATCGACGGCAGGGTTACATAGGAACGCTGAAACGTGCGCACATTTGCCGACAGCCAATCGCATATCGCGTCGAACTCGGTGCGTTCGTTCGGAGCGCCGTCGTAGCCCTCAGTGAAATGTAACGCGACAATTTCGTGGTCTGTGTTTGAGAGAAACTGATGCAGAGCGTATGCGCTGTTCACGCCACCGGATGCGGGTATTAAAATTTTCATCAGGCTGCGCTCCCTGCAACGGTTCCACTATTATTCAACGTCACGGATCTGCCGCTCTTCCTCAAGGCAAACCCTGCCGCACCTCCGGGACCGCCGCCGCCGGGATATGTAATTTCACATCCAATAGCCCCGCCGCTAAAAGTGCCTGTGCCACCCTGCGATCCGGCTTGGCCGAATCCTCCAGCAGCCCCGGTCGAGCCGTATGAGCCGTAGAAAATGCTCCCGACACATTCACTTTTACCTGCGAATTGATAGCGCGAACCCCTTTGGCCTCCACCCCCGCCACCGCCTCCGCCGCCCCGTAGATTTCCACCGGAGAGTACGTTAACGATGTAGGTTCCGCTGCCGCCCGTCGCCGTCTCGAAGAACAGCGCATCGCCACCAGCAGAACCCGCCCCTGCCACAAGGCCACCGTTTGCTCCAGTGAAGCCATCGACACTGCCTGAGATATTTATCGTCAGGTCGCTGTTGGCGTTGATCGCGCCTGTCCGCAGCGCGTGTGTAGTCGAGCCGCTGATCGTAACGCCCGAAGCGATGTTGACGATAATTTCGGTATCGTCGGTACTCGCGTCATATCCGGCAGCGGTTGCCAGTGTCAGAATGTTTTGCTCAACAGCGTTAGACGTGATGTCTAATGTAATCGCGCTGATTACAGCCAGATGGCCCTGAACGACCGGTAAAAGCATTACTGCAGCGCCTTCACGGTCAGCAGCGAGAAAGTGGTCGAACCGTCATTTATCCGCGTAATGTACAAGAAAAATTCATGCCCATTCGTAGTCGTCAGGTCGTCTCCATCTACCAAAGTGTACGAGCTTGTCGTCAGTGTTCCGGCAGAGGCGTTATTTTTATACAGCAGAACCATTGTACAATTCTTGGCCGGGACGCCTAACGTGTGAGCGCCGCCATTAATTGCCACTTGGAAATTGCCATCGTCCACGTCTGGTGTGTACGTGCCGGTAGTCTTTGTTCCTGCATCGTGAGCTGCGGCTGAATATCCCGCCGTCAACTCGTCAGCAGTATCTGCCCTCAAAATGTCTGCGTCGACAACCTCGAACACTCCGCGTGGTTGTCCATCGTTTGTCGCCGTTGGGCCGACCGCAACAGCCGTCAGAGAGGCGGATAGCGACCCGCTGTCGAGAGTGACAGTGACCGTAGTGTTAGGTGAGCTGTAGCTCGACGAGGCGATGGTTCCATAAAGCGTCGAGCTGTCGGTCGCGCGAATGCGCCGGTTAGCGTGGTATCGCGCTGTCAGGTCTGTCGCCACCGTAAAAGTGGTTGCCGCTGTTCGCGTCGGCGTGTTGCCGAAGTCGATCCATTCGGCGTTCTCGTACCACTCGCGCACATCTGAGGCCACGCCCCGAATGAGATTATTGACGAGTGACGGGGCCATGCCTTCAGCCGCGCTGACGCCAGACAAAGAGGTATTAGAACCAGCCGTTGTCGACCAGTTTTTGATATCGGTTACCAATTTTTGCTCCTGCTAAAATGCGCCGAGTGACGGGAATTTTTCTCGTGCCGCCTCGATTTCCGCTCCTGTCACCGGCACTTGTGACACGTCAGCTCCGACCGCCGCTGGTGCGGTTGCACTCAACGGCTTGTCAATTAGTGGTCTGCGCGTCAGCTCATTGCCGACACGCATGTTGCGCAGAATATTTGCAAGGCGATCACCCTGCTTTTTTCCCAATGCTGCACCGGCACTACCGGCAACCGATGCGGCAGCGATTGCGCTCATGTCGGTCACGCCTAAATGTGACAACAAGGCGTAACCAAACAGTCCAGTACCAGCGCCACCACCGCCGCCAGTGGTCAGGTTTTTCAAAGCACGAGCAAAAGTGGTTCCAGATTGTGATGGATTAGATCGATCACGCTGCGGCAGATAACTGACGCGCCGAAGCATCGTAGCGTAGCGCCGCAATTTTTTGATCTCTCCCGGCGTAAAAAGCTCTTCCATGTACCTTTTATTCTGGCGCAGGATTTGATTGATATTGTTAGACACGGTTTGCCCTGTCAGGGAAAAGACCGTCTCACCACCACGCTCTACCGGTTTGATCGCGTTTTCGTGGAAGCTCATAAACGTCGCTGCTTTTAGACGTTGAAGTGTCTGGTTCCCCACAGCGTCGTCGTCAAAATTATTTTTGATATGCTGAACGACCTTCAGTGCGTTCGGTCCAAACCCTTTTTGGTTCATCAGCCCCAAAGACTGTACAACCGTGCGCGGGTCCATCTCCTCGCGTGTAATTTGCTCGATGGTTTTGTTGGCCGTGTACCGTTGGTTAAAAACGCGACTTGCACTCCTCGCCTGTTTTAGCGCGTCCAGTGCTGCGGCATCTCCTTTGACAAGGGCGCTCGAAAAAACGTCATCCATCCAGTCATCGAATGAATTTTTAATTGTAACGAGTGCTGCGAAATCCGTGTCTCCGATATTTTTTTGACCGAGACGCGCAACGATACTGCGGCGCATCATCTCGATGGTTTTCATGTTGACCCGGATGTTGCTTACGTCGCCGCTATCCGCTCTTCTTTGATACACGCTGATCTGTTTATTGAGACCTTTTAACAGGTCGAACGCTTCGGGAGTGTTAGCTTTTGTTACGACACCTAGAAAGTCTTTTTCGTCCAATCCGCGTCGAATAAAGGGCTTAATCTGTTTGACGCCCTCAAACAGAATTTGGACGCCGTTCATCATCGGTTTAGCGGCTTCCCATGCGACCTGTTCAGCGTCTTTCGCAGCCTCTCGTCCTGTCTGCAGACCGACTGCTATGTCGTCGATGATATCGGTTCGGCGCGTTATGTCAGCGTCGACATTCGGCACACCTGACACCTTTTCCTGCGTCTCCCGCAGGGCTGTGACCGCTGCCTGTCTTTGCCCCTCAACACTCGCCGGTAAGGGATTCGGCCCGTCACCGCGCAGCGTAGCAGCAGCGCGATCATCACCGGCCATGATTAAGTCTTCGCGTTGGGCTACCGTTTTATCCGCCTCGCCAATCCGCTGACCCGGTCGCAACGTAACGCCAAACTCGCTCTCCAGCGGCAACGCTTCAGCGACAGCTTTTCTTGTCGGCTCAGTTCCGCCGCCACGCGCTACCTGCAAAACCTGCTTTGCAATGTCTGCCTCTACCGCGTCAGGATCGACGCCCATTGCCTTCATCGTCTGCCGCGCTGTATCGGACAGGGAGCCGTCTTTGTTTACATATGCACGTTCACCGCCCAGTAAACGCCGCACCTCGTTGCCGAGTTTATAGCTCGACAATGCGCGACTGAGCGCCTGTCCAAGAAACTCACCAGCTCCCGCTCCTAGAGTTGAGATGGCAGTGCGCAGGAGGTCAGCTCTCTGATCTGCGCCGAGTGCGCGTCCTGTTTCATCTAGGGTAACCTGCTGCAGACCACCGGCAGCGCCTTGGGTGGCTACACCGGCAAGTCGACCACCTCCGGTCGCCTTTTGCACAATCCGGGCCAGTCGACCGAATGGCATGAATGATCCGACCGTCGCAAAGAAGGTCGTCAGGTCTGCGCCGGTCGCGCCGGGTTTATTCACATAAAATTTTTGGCCTTTGTACTCAACAATAGGATTGTCGAACTTGTCGCGCGTCATACGCGCACCCTCTATGCCTCGTATAATTTGCGCCTGTTCCTTGCGCGTCAGGCCGGTCGTATATGCTGCCAGACGCCGCGCAGCATCGCCCATCGACGTGCCGCCCTCTGGCCCCATGTCGGTCGCATCCAGACCGATTGTCGAGCTGAACTCTGACAGGTCAGGGAACTCGACGGCACGGTCACCTGACGCAATGCTCTGCAGCATACCGGCGCTCTCTCCGATTTTGCCGTAACGCCCTGACCAGAGCTGATACTGACCCGGCTTTACTTCTATATAAGAGCCTTGGGGATTAGCCCCGCGCACGTCTGGCATTTTGAACGTGGGCGTGTTGGTCGGCGCGTCAGTGACGCCCGGAAGTATCTGGAACTCTGCCATTACTTAGCCACCGCTTCCAGTCGTTCCGGCAGGAACAGGTCCACCGCCGCCGCCTGTGTTTGTCTGACGCGTACCGCCGTATTTTAGGATAATCCGTTCAATATCTGCGCTGATGTCATTTTCCGGTGCGTTACCCGCTGCCGTCACTATCAGCGTCAGAGCTTGTGGATCATTCTCAATCATACGTCTGTACGCTGCTGGTCCCATTTCTCGAACGCGCTTATTGATACTTTGCGCAATCATCACTGCTTTTCTATTCATCGCCTGTCGTATCTCGATGTTTGCGAGGGCGGCGTCTTTCGTGTCAGTGATGCGTGAAGCAACCTCCCCAGCCAGACCGATTTCCTTCTCAGAGATCGCGCCTTTTAGCTTACCTGTCGTATCGAAAGTTATTTCTGTTGCGATACCTGCGAGTGTTTTTGCAATTGCTGCGCCGGGGGTAGCGCCCAGTTTGTCTGCTAAACCTTTTGCACCGTAACTCGTTAGAAGGTTTTTGAAGTTTTGCACCAGCTCGGTACCCGGTCCAAACGCTCCGGGGGGGGCCGATTCAAAGAGCTGCTTTTGGAGACTTAACAATTGATTTGTTTGCCCTGCCTTTGCGGTGCTTTCATTTAATGCAGAGAAGACCCCCATGTTTTCCGCGACTGCTGATTTTACTGCTGATGGCTCGTATCTCGATGGCGGGTTTGTTGCAGTTTGAATGTAGTTATTATATTCCGCCGTTCCGGGTCGAAGGCCCATCGATGTAGCGTTTTGATGCGCTGCAGTTCCTTTATTCATATTAACGAGTAATTGCGCAGTCGCCGTGTCACCCCCTGCGGCGAGTGCTAACGCCAAACGGTTCACATTGCTCATCGACGGCTGGGGCGCACCTGCCTGTAAAAAGTTAGTCGGTGCCGCAGGTTGCCGCATTGCCATGTTCTGCGCAGCGATTGATGGGCCGCGTTGTGCGGTGTTTGCAAGTTGCGGCGGAATTGTGAGCGGCTGGGTCGGCGCTAGGGCGACCTGCGGACGCGCTGCTGTTTGGGGCATCAAACCTTTCAGCATTTGTTGCCGCATCTGCAACGTCTGCAGCTTCTGCGCATTCATCGCGTTTTGCAGCGCGACGTTCTGCGTCTGTTGGGCAGACTGGATCGCGGGGTTTATTCCAGCCAGACCAGCGACTGTCGGCATCGGATACCGGCTCGGACCAGCGGCTGCGAGGAATGGCGCAGCCAGTCCGCCAAGAAACTGTCGCCCAGCCTGTTGCTGCGCCGACTGCTGCATCCCGCGCGGCAGGTAACTTGTGTATGGGTTAATTTTAGCGCCAAGGTTTTGAACAAATGCCATTGCTTTACCCCAAAAGTCCTAACAATCCACCAGCCGCTGCGCCGATGCCGGGGCTTCCGAAATAGTCGCCCAACTGCGCACCGGCCAAGGCTCCGCCTATGCCACCCGCGACCGGGTTGTAATAGATCGGCTCCTGACCGGTTTGCTCGAAACCGTAGCCACCGCCGACCAGTCCCAAATAGGTGCCAAGTTTCTGCGCCTCTTTTGTCTGTTCAAAATTGTGCCGGTTTATGCTGTCCTGTAACTGCGACTGGGCCTGTGCTTCCCGCGCAGATCCGATGCGCGACAGTGTGTTAGCGTCGAGATAATCCATCTGCGCGTACTGCGGAGCTTGGTTCATTGCTTGTACTTGGCGGTTACGCTCTGTCTGATAGTTCTGGAACGCCATGTTCCCGGCGATGTCGCCGAGCTGCCGGGTCATTTCTCCGGTTGCTGCACCAGATCCGTATCGACCAGCTCCTGCGAATTGTGATGCAACGCGCGGTGTGACGAGATTTGCGGCAGAGTTGAACGCCGCGTTCATGTAGGGATTACCAGCGGCAAGGTAGTCCCCGCGCAGCGTCGACTCCATCTGGCCGCGACCCATGCGCTGCAGTTCGCTGCCGCTTAGTGCGCGGTTCGTTGAGGCTTCAAGCGCCAGTTCGGTTTCCGGCGCAAAATCAACAACGGTTGATTCCGGGAAATAATTCGGTACGTCGCTCTCGTATAGAGACTGAGCGCCAGAAAAAATTTGCTCCAGATACGGTTTCTGAAAAGCGGGTGGCTCACGATCCGTCGATGTGGTCCGCACTTCCTCGCGTCTTGATCCGCCGCCTTTACTCATCTCTTAACTCCTTTGATAGCCACACGGCTGCCTTATCGTATCCCTGCAGGGCGCGTTCCCAGCCGGGACGCCCTGCAATTTCCACACGTCGACACCCGACAGTTTTTGCCCATTCGCAAACTTGTCGTTCGGCGTCTCGCAGCTCGATTAAATCGCCACCAGCCAGAAAAAACCGGCAGCTCGTAATTTTTGGATAGTCAATTATTTCGGTAACAATCGCGCTCTTTTCCAATGGAAAAAACTGGAAGAACCCCTGCTGCACACCGTGCAGAATGTCCTTCGGTTCGTGCGTGTCTTTCGCGTATTCGAGCGCCGCGTCGATGTGGCGCTTTACGCGAAAAAACTCGCTAACCAATAATTGCGTATTCGTAGTGTCTATCGGATGCAGCATCGCTGTCATGTGTAATCGTTGCCGTTCCTGTGCCACGCGCTGAAACGAAAATTGCTGTCATAGCGGTAGCCGCGTTGGCCGTTATTGGCATGAGTACGATCACGCTATTTGCGCCGACTCTTGTATCTGTCAACGTGGTTGAAGTCGCGTTCGCAGTGAGCGTGATCGAACCTGTATTATTGCTTTTGCCATCCACCAAATTGCGAATGACGTTCGCAGTTGTCCGTGCATCAGCTCCACCGGGAGGGACGCTCGGATAAAAATTTGAACTACTCATCGACCGCCCAGTGGTGCCGCCTCAAACTCAACGCCGACCGCCTCAGTCCATGTCGTCGCGGCTGGTATCTCCATCTTGAACCGGTGATAACGCCCCTGCGTTCGCGCTGGAACGGTGCCGTCCGCAGTTGGGCTACTGGCCGTCGTAAATGTCGCGGTCGACGCTGTAGTCGCCTTAGATCCAATCGAGGCGGTGAAGGTTCCGGCGTCGGTGAGCGGTCGAACACGGTTAATTGCAGAGCGGCGACCCTGAGCCGGTTGCACGTCGCTCGTCTCGAAAGTTGCAGCCAGATTATCGCCAGAAAACGTATAGAGCTGATTGTTTTGGAATGCGTAAATCCGCCGCGTTCCGCCCTGCAGCGATGGGCTGTCGAGGCTGATCGTCAGTGCATCAATCGAGCTGTTTATATTGTCGACTTGTTCCAGCGTGTAACCAATGCCGCGACCATAGCCGACCATATTGACACCCAGCTCGGCCAAACTCCAAGCATCGAGCTGGTAGTGATAACAGAGCATTTTGTTCGGCGTCGTCGAACCGTTTGACGTGTACGACCAGATGACGATGTGGCGGTCAGCGTCGACAACGCAGGTAATGTCGTCGATCTCGGCGGTGTTGACATCATTGAGGAAAAACTCGTCGACGCGGTTCGCGCCAATCGGCGCAATCGACTGGCCGTCAAAGCGATAGAAACCGTCATGGTCGAGGAAGAAAATATTGTTCTGAAGTTGCGCTGCAGCACCTGATGCGAACAGTCCTTGATTGCGGCTGACCATGTCAACTTGGAAAATCACCGGGGTGCCGACAAAGTTTAACCGTGCAATCCCACGGTCGAAAAATACCGTGGCCGTTTCGCCGCCAAATAAGGCTTTTATGTGACCGGCACCCTCAATATTTTGGAAGTCAGACATCGTCGCAGCCGAGACCGTGAAGTTCGTCGGATCATCAATCGCCGACCAACGAACGCGCGTGGGCTGCAGCCCATCCGTGCTGTCAGTGGTGTGCGCGGTAAATACAAAGTCGCGAACCACCGCGACATACTTTGCTTTGTGCGTCGTCACCAGATCGCTGAACAAACCGCCGGAGGTCAAATCAAACTGCTGCGGGTTTTCGTCCAGACAAACCGCGATTAGACGTTCGCCATACTGGTCAAAGTCCCACCGGTTGCTGCCGCTCAGTGTGTAGTTTCCGCTTTTACTTACATTCGAAAAAACAGACCCCGATGCACCACCCACTAGGCGATAAAGTTTGCCACTGTCCCCGGCAAAAAGGGACCAGTCCCCGGCTGCGGCTTGTCCGGCAGTCATCCCGAGTGGTGTGCTGTCGAGCGCATTTGTCGACGCCTCGGCCAGTCCACTAAACGCGGTAAATCCACCCGGTGCAGGTATCACATTCGTCGCCGTCAGCAGATTGTTCGGCGCGAGGTTTGGCTGATCAGGTCGCCACTGCTGGAACGGAATAATCACGCTGCGTCTCTCCAATCTGCCGAGCTATCGTCGCGAGTAATTTCTTCAAAATCTGATGTGCCGCTGCCGCTGGGCGCATCTCCCCAGCTCGACGAGCTATCGTCTCGAACGATAACTGTCCACGCATCACCTAGCTTTTCGCTTTCTCCACTCCCGGAAATCGAACAGGCGGCAGAAATGCTCGGCGACACAGTCAGACCAAATTGAGCTGCCCCGAAAATTTCGACGAACGCGATTTCGCTCAACGCAGCAGCAGTAACCTGCGGCCTCGCCGTTGAGGTAATGTTGATTGCTGCGGCTGCTACACCCGATTTGACGCATTCGGCGGCGGCAGAGCTAGTTACCGCAATTGCGCCGGTGGCGGCGGTGGTCTGCAACCGATCTGCGACGGCAGCAGAGGTAATTGAAATTGTACCCGCGCCGGTCGCTGGTGTTATTTCGCCGGAAATACCAGCCGCGTTGATCGCGATGTCAGCAGAGGCAGACACCGTGCGAACAATTTCTGACGCGCTTGTGGCCGTGACAGAAATTACCGCAGCGCCGGAAACATTCTCGACTAGCTCGATGTCACAAGTGCCGGTGACAGATATTGTCCCGACCGCATTAACTTGAAGAACGCCAGTCGAGGTAATAGAACCGGTTATGGCAAATGATGAGTTACCACTGACAAACTTTACCGTTTCGGCTGCTGTGGTGGCAGTAACAGCGACTGATGCCGATGCTGCAGCATGGGTAACTTTAGTGCCGACTGCCGCGCCGGACACCGCTATGCTGCCTGACAACTCACCGAAACGTAGAGACCGTGTCTGCCACGCGGCGGCGTCGAGGCTGATATCTAGGGAATCAAGTGTTCCCCAAGCATCAAGCTGGTCAAAACTTGGCCCGGTAATATCCGGCATTTATTAAGCAGCCGTTATATCAAGGTCACCCGCTGACACCCGCAGCACATCTCCACTAGAAATGGTCTTAGCGGTGCTAAAACTCCCATGTAGGAGCATATTTCCTGACGACGAGGCGTCCCATAACGACCAGAAGCCTACCGACCCCCATGAACCCGTCGCGGTTGGAAACGTAATCGTGCCGGAGTTTGAGGTCGTTCCCCCGGATGCTGCCGAGAAGGTTGCTGCCTGACGCGCATACGAACTGCCGGACAGCTCGGTGCCGGAGGCGTCTTCTCCCATCGAGGCTACAGACAGGCCAAGGTAAACGGCTGACGGCATAGTATAGCTGCCGGTAGCCAAGATATGATCGAGGATCTCATTTTCAAGTGTGTTGCTCATAGCTGACATTTTTTATCTCCTTATGCCATCGTGTAATCAAGACGCTGGGATAACGTCGACGAGGTGTTTAGGCCGCTTTCGTCACTCGCAATCAGGCTTTCTATCGTCGCCTTGTGCAAAGACGCCCACGTCTGCAGCCGCGCGTCGTTCATCAAAAAGGGTTCGGCTTCCAGTAGCGTCCCGTACACGTAGGCATCGGGGGCGTCCTGCAAAATGACGTTCACAAGATTGCTGTCGCTCAACGCCGGGATCTTGGCAAAATACAACATCTCCAACGTGAACTCGCCGGACGGCGTTGGACCCAGACGGATGTCATCGCCGACAATCGTGAAAGCGGCGGGTGTTCCCACTTGCTGCGCAGCATAGGTCTGCAGAAACGAAGACGGCGGGAAAAACCGCAGCATTTTAATTGGTGACTGCACAATGTGCAGTTCTTTCATTTCAAGATAGTCGGTCGGCAGCGAAACAGTGTTGTCTGATGCAGACGTTGTCGCCTGTACTGTCTTGAGCATCCGGCGCAGCCGCAGGTCGCGATTGAATTTTGCTTCGGCCAAATCAATGAATGTGTCGATTTGAGCTGACAGGTCCGCGCGGTTTAAATAATCGGCGACGAGGCTTTTAAGCTCGGTATAGGTGGCAACCATCAGAGGGTGCCTTCAACGGTTTTCAGATAACCGTTTTCATTCAGAAATTTTTTCAGGGCTTTCGGATCTTTGGTAATCCCCTCCTGCAACAGGCGGTGATAGACCACCAGTGGTATCCGCGCGACGTGGCGCATGTCACCGCTACCCATCTTTCCATTAATGGATTGATCACGTTTATTCTGATCGATGATCGGCGTGGCCTGTTGAGAAGTTTCAATCCACCACTTGTCGCTCTCGTGATCGAAATGAAAAGTCTCCTTCATCCCGGTCATCGGGTCGTAGCTGAGAGGCCGTGTCCAACGATCAGTCATGTCTGTCTCCAGAAAATTGGGGAGAGCCGAAGCCCTCCCCTTTACGCTTACGAAGTGGTGAGATCAGCAACTACCGCATGGGCAGCTTCGTTCCGCATCTCAAGCGTGTACTCGACGAGAAGTTGCTTTTTCTCGCTGTCGCCAGTCTTCGCCAGATCGTTCGTTTCGAACGGACGAAGGTAGCTGACCGCCATCATTTCCGGGTCAATTACCAGAGCCGACCGATCACGCGAGAACCGCGAAGGGACGATCTGCAGCTCACCGAAGTCTGAGACATACACGTCAGCAGCGCCGATGATTGCACCCGGCTCAGGGCTTGAGACTTGGAACCGATTTGCAGCAATGCCGGAGAAACCGGACATGACCTGCTTGTTGAACGGACCAACTACGCACATTGACGGATCGCCTCCGGCTTCCCATGCCTTTTTGACCGCAGACTTGAGAATGGTTTCCGTGTACGCCCTCTGCGTTCCATCAGTCGGTGCCGCAACAACGCCGGAGGAAAAACCACCGTCTGCAGGGCTACCAGCCACACCACGCACGTCGTTTGTGGTGATCCAGCTTTCGAAACCAGCAGACTTTCTGGCGGTCGACGCATTACCAGCAACAGAAGCATTGTTCGTGCTGATCGCGCTTTCCATGTCGCGTTTAAGCTCCTTAGACGCTTTCGCCATCTGATAGGCCATTTCGGAATTTCTTCCGGCCTTGTTGACGGACTCAAGCGTTCCAGAGATTACGACCACCTTGTCGGAAATCTGCGTGTAGTTTCCTACGCGAGTAGTGGCACTGATCGAAGAACCAGACGCCTCGTCTCCTTCGATAGCTGCATTCGAGGCAGTAGCGGAGGCCAGAGAATCTGTCTGCCACTCGTGGTAGGTGTTAGTCGCCTTTGATGTCCCGATGTTGGACATAACAGGCGTTTCAGTTGGGCTGATCGAATAGATCGTATCTAGCAGATCTTCCCGATTTCCGACCGAGTCATACTGGTCGAACGTGTTAGTTGGCTGTGCCATTTTTCGTTCCTTCTATTTCAACATTTCAGAAAAAATTGCCGCCGCATCCTCGACGCGACCGCTCTTTTTGAGACGACTGCGCTGTTCCCGCCTTCGTGCGTGATTGCTATCGCTCTTCGACTTTGTCGTTCCGGGCTTGGCAACTTTCGGCGCGTTACGCGCTTTTTTCTGAACTGCGGGTTGTTTGTTTTGCAATTCGTTCCAAAGCATCGCATCGCGCAGAACCTTGACGGCTCGGCTGTCGTAAAGTCCCTGCAGCTCTTCCGGGGCGAACCCGGAACGCTCGGCATACGTGACGATCTTTTCGTGGTCGGCCTTCGCGACTGTTTCGTCGCGCCACTCAGGAATGCGTTCCGGCAGCTTCTGGCGCTCGGCCTCGACGAACTGCTGCAACTCCTGCATTTGCATTTGCTGCTGCTGTTGCATCTCGAACTGATAACGCTTCTGCGCTGCGGTTTTCGCTTCCTCTTTTTCGCGCCACTCGTTGCGCTTGATCACATATTCGAGTTCGTCTTCTGCTTTCAGAGCCTCCCAATCGGGTTGTGGCTCGTCAACAGTTTGCTGCATCTGCGATAGTTCATGCAGATATCGCTGACGTTCGGCCTCGACCTGACTCTGCTGCGCCTCGATAGCGCGGCGTTGTTCGGCAAGATCGCTCGTCTTGCGGGAATAATCCGACTGCATCATGTAGCCGTTCCTCAGCTCGTCGAGGGTGACCTCATACTCCTCGCCGTTGACGGTGACCGAATGCCTCGGTTCGTCGTCGACAGGAGCGGGTTCCTCTTCGTACCCCGGCGCGTCTTCTTCTGCGTCAGATCCTTCGAACTCGACAGGTTCCTCAGAGGCCGTCTCAATAGCCTCTGGCTCGTCCACCGGTTCGGGGGGCGCGTCTTCGCTCGGAGCTGGATTGTCCGCTGCCGGGTCCAGCATGTTGGAGAAGTACGCTTGTGCGTCACCTAATGTCGGGTGACGGTTTGGCGACTGACTTGCTCCGCGCTCATCAAGAGTACGGGTTGGCAGGTCGTCGCCAATTTCTGTGTTTTCTTCAGCCATTTTTCACTCCTCGACCGTCCACGAAAAAACCGCCCGAAGGCGGTCTGGGTTGCGGTCACTAATTGCGAAGAGTCTACGAACGAATTATCCGCAGTTGCTCTTCGGCTAAAACGCCTGATTGTATTATTTCGTCCAGATGATTTCGCACGTCTTTCAGCGCGGTCATCAGCGCATGAATGTATTCGCGATCATCCACATTATTCGCGATCATCCATTCAGAGACATATTTTTGTTCTAACAATGTGAAACAATCTGCGAGTAATTCATCTTTTTTTAGTCGCTGCGCGTCATGTCCTCGCGCGATGGATTGCTCAATATTTTGCATTTTTAAAACGCATCGCTGCCATCGCCATCAGGATCACCGTCATCGCTGAAATCACCCCAATCAACGCCGCCGGGGGCATCCAGCCCAGCCTGTGCCTGTGCCGCCGCCACATCAAACGCAGCCCCGAAAGCGTCAAACGCTGCGGTGGTGACTGCGTCGTTGAACCCTTCCTCATCAACGCCGCCAGAACCTCGCCCCGGCACATCGAAATCAACATCTAAATCAGGGATATTTGGATCAAACCGCAGCGGCTTGATATTATTCCGCGCGTTCGTCAGAGCGGTTCGCGCCTTGGAAATGTTGCCGTTGAATTGCTGGGTGGCTAGGTTTTGCAGGTCTTGCATGTTGCCCATCACCGAGATGTTTCCAAACGCGTCGACAAAATTTCCTTGTGCGTTGTACCCGCCGTGACCGGCAGTAAATCCGCTCAAATTCTCTCCGGTCGCAGGATCAAGTCCCGCTTGGACTGCACTCATTTTTTCAGCCGTATCGATGTCAAACCAGTCCGGCACCACGCCACTCAGCACTCGATCACCAAACAAACCCGGCGTTATTGAGAACATTTGCCCATCGATCTGTCCTGTTGAGTAACCCGGAACCCCCCGCAGCTCCATCGTTCGGTCGTAGGCCAAATTGCCCACATTTAACTGGCCCATTTTGTTGGCTACTGCCCCCAGAACACTACTGCCAGTTAAAGAGCCAACCAAATTGGTCGGCGTGGTTGCATTGGCAATCACGTTCTCAATTGTTGTGCCAATCGGCTGATCAAAAGCATTGGACAGCGCAGAGAACATGCCGGGGTTTTGATTTGAGTACGCCGCCTGTGCATTTTGACTAGCTAGGTTCGCAGCCACTTCTGCCTGATTAGCACCGCCGATAGCGCCGAAATCCTCGACGGCGTAACTTGCCATCGCCGCCGGGTCGGTTGCCATCGACACAGGCTCATAGCCCACAGGACCGATGTCGACCGGGCCGAAATTGCCCCGGCTATATCCACCCATCGCAAAGCTCGGTGCAGTTGTCGGAAAACCCATGTTGATGGTTCGCAGAACTGTTGGCCGCGTGTTCGAAACCTGCATCGGCGCAGCCGCTGCCGGTGCCGATTGAAACGGCACAGGCGTGATAGACGCGGGAACCGCCGGAGTGAACCCATAACCCGCGTTATACGCCACGCCAACCGGTTGCGATCCGCCTACCGGCAGCAGCGGATTGTTTGCCGCAACGGCTGCGGCATAGAGCGGATCATTTACCGCGCCGGGGCCGTAATAATAAGCCATTAAATTACGCCTCCAAGATATTGGCCAAAAAGGCCAAACCTTGCCGGTTTGTTTTGTTGTTCCTCGGTAGGAATAAGCCCCATCGGCGGTGTGCCGGGGGCCGACATGATGATGTCCTTTTCATCCACGTCACGGGTTTGCCACGGAGGAGTCGCCCTGCGCTCCTCTGGCGTCATGTTCATGCGCGTCTGTACGTTTCGCGCCTCTACCTCACCACTTAAACGATTATAGAGATCGTAATTATCGACCTCACCAATAGCTACGGCCTCATCGTGATACTCAAGATCTTTCTCGGCTCGTTGAGCGGCGCGTAAAGACGGCGTGTTCGTTTTATCTAATTTATATCTTGCTCGGCGTAATGCGTTTTTCAGTTCTTTGGGATCTTTGTTTGCATATATGTCAAACATCGCATTGCGCGGCGTTCGACTAGCAAACCATTCACCAGCATCGGATAGCCATTTTTTCAAAGCTCTGCCGCCGTCAACGTGGCGTTTGGGCGGTGGGCCTAACTCTCGACGTATTTCACCGCTCTTCTCATACCACTGAGATTGATTAAATATCTGTTTGGGCTGAGTGATGTTCCTCATACGGCGGACATAATCCACAGCAGATAATTGTCGATACTCTTCCGCAGCCTGTCTGTTTGCGATAACAGCCTCGTCATATCGCACCATGCTGCCATTAAAATTTTCAGTGATTTTGTTTCGCAGATGGGATGCGTATCGTTCCGGCGCTATTTGAAGATTTCCGCCCCGACCAAAACCCTCACGGTGCTGCACACCGTGTTGCAATTCGTGCAACACCACTGATCGCGCGGTTTCTGGATCTGGGCCATACGCCGTTATTCCCGGTCCCTCCGGCAGCGCACTGATTAAAGTGCGCATCCTTTCGGCTTCGTCCTTTAGCGCGTCGATTTCTTGGTCTTGTATTTTCCGGTCGGCGTCGGTCCAATTTTTTGTAACAAATTTATCGTTACCAATGCGCTCTAACTCTTTGCGCCGCGCTTCAACCTGCATCAACTTTCGATGATAAAGGGATGGCATCTTGGGTAATGAAAGCGGCACGTCGTCAAATCGGTCGGCAAGTCTACTTAATGGGCCTAATGTACCTCTCTGTTGTAACGTCGGCTCAAACTCAGCGCGAACGCGCACGTCAGACAATTCTGGATAAGCGCCGCGTCCAAGATTGAAAAGCCCCGGAAAATCGAAAACCTCCTGAGCGCCGCCCTCAACCTGACCATAGTCGATTTCTTCAATGCCTTCGCCAAAATTAAGACGCGATTGACTGTCGTCAATTTCGAATTTCCACTTGCCGTCGACATCGTTAAACCAACCCGTCTTATTCAAGATGTCGTCGCGAGATGCTCCCTTTGCAGCCATGTCTTCGGCGATTGCTAACATGCCCTTATTCGCGGTCTCTGCTTGTGGACCTGCAAAGACCCCAAGGGTGTTGCCCTTCGGCGCTAGTCGACCGGCTAACAAACCCGCAGGAGCAAATTCCATTGTATCGAAAAACACGTCTGCAGGGTCTGGGTTGCGAAGACCACGCATCGTCTGCCCCATGCGTATAGCCGCATTTCCTACATCGCGAACTATACCGGGAAATGCGATTTCCGGCGTTTCGTATGCGTCAAGGTCAAGCTCATCAACGTCGAGGAAATTCCTGATACGGAAAGGCAGGATCGTTGTGTAATCGTAATCAGGATTATTGAGCGGATTTTCGCTTAACAATCCCGCCGGGGCATGTGGCTGACCGTGCGGCATCAGATCACACCACCTGACATCCCGCTTCTAAAATTCTTCTGCAACGCCTCCTCCATCGCCATGCGCTTTCGATCTTCCATCTTTCTCAGCAAAAACTGTCGGTTCCAACCGGCTGGTTCTCCGAGTAACCCCGTTGGCGAGTTGCTGGATGAGTCACCATCCCGCGACAGTAAGCCCATGACCGGAACGCCGGGGGCCGCTTTGAATGTTTCATCGTTGCGCTGCAGCAGCTTCATGCGTTTTAGAACCTCTTCGTCCCACGTCACATAATTACGACTGCCGGTTTCCGCGATAAAACGATCAGCTTCCTGTGGGGTGTCAAAAACCTTGTAATTTTTGGGATCGTTAAAATCGTAAACCTTCATTTTGTTATCGTTAGTGGCCGTTCGCGCCCAGCTTATCCGAGACCCCGCGTCTAGGTATTTGAGTCCGGGAATACCGGCTCGTCCTAACTCTTTAGCGGCTTGTTCTTTCCCATCGCCATATCCCCCAAACCGGAATTTATTAACTAACTCTGTGTGGATTTTTTCACCCGTGGGGTCGGCAGGGAGTTCTGGAAGATCCCTTTTGGGGTTATTATAAAGCGCATCTAGCAGAGCTTTGTCGTATTCTTGTAACCCCTTCGGGTCTGCTTTATATCCAAATTTCTCAAGAGCTTTCCGCACACTCTCCGGCTGCTCACTCAGCGGCTTATCCCAGTCCAGATAACGCGCAACTGCGTCATCCGGCAGATCGTGTTTGTAGAGATAACCCGGAGCTTTAGTGGTAATTCTGCCCCTGTTCTGTTCGATCCATTTAAGTCCAGACCGCCAACCGGCTGCATTGTCGGGGTCGTATTTGATAAAGTCTCGTGATTGGTTCAGCGCCGCGTCGATAACCTCATCTTCCGACAAATAAGGTCTGAGCCTTCGCATCGATTCAATTAGGTTGATACCGACACTGCGCGGCTCATTCAGCGTTTTATCGTCGTACTCTCGCACTAACTTACCGTCTAAAAACACATTTGATTTGCCCTTAGCAAGTGACTGTCGGTAGTTTCCCGCGACGGCCTTCGCCTCTGCATCATAACGACCATGACCATAGGTCAACGCGCCCTCGCCGCTGCGGATATGCTGCAAACTATCCGCTGCATCACCCGGCCCATATTTGTGGGGACTTCCTTGAAACACGTTCATTCCCAACGCACCCGCAGGGATACGGTTCAGTAACCCCGCCGGTGAGAAGTCCAGCACGTCACCGAGTATCAACCCCGGTGGGCGTTGGCCTCGTGCCATCTGCCCCATACTTACCGCAGAGTTGCCAACATCCCGCAGCAGCCCCGGCACGGCGAGTTCCGGCATAACGTCGGTGTCGAGTTCATCGACATCCAGCGTGTTCCGCATCCGAAACGGCAAAATTGTGCTGTAGTCATAATTCGGATCATCCAGCGGGTTTTGCTGTAACAGCCCCGGCGGCGTGTGTGGTTGCCCGTGCGGCATTATTTTTTCTTTTTCTTGCCCTTTTTACGCGCGGCTGCTGCCTTGGCACGGCCTTTAGGCGTGTATGCGTATTTTTTGCCTCGAACCATCGGCATAATTTATATCCTCATAAAAAAACCCGCCGAAGCGGGTGCAAAATATTGAAGCAGTTGTTCAGTCAGTCGCCGAAAAGCGCGTCAAATTCCGTCGTATCGACGGCGATGGCAGCGTTAAACGGTGACATATCTTCAGTAGTCCAAAAGTCCTGTTCGATCATAATTTTCAGATGGTCAACATTACGCTGGATAACAGTCTCGTCGCTGGTATAGGCATCAGGGTCAGCGATGACTGCGTTAATAAGATTTACGCTATCCATCGCTGCGCTGTAAGCCTGTGCAATTTCTTCAGCGGTTCTTTCGTTATCCATTTTCGATTCCCTTTTTAAGTGTTGCGACTTCAGCCGACAATTCCTGTACGGCTTTGACCAAAACAGGGACCAGTTTTCCGTAACTGGCTTCCAGTTTTTCGGGATTGTTTTTCAGCACGAGGCTGAGATAATCTTCAGCATCAGCATCGATCTGTGCTTTGTCAAGGTCTTGTGCAATAAATCCAGCTTCTTGCTCACCAACCTTTGCACCGTCACGCATGTTCCATGTGAACTTGACGGGTT
>Ga0222715_10000449_pt1 | contig 40710 bp, 40 predicted proteins | sample C33_9DmetaG_FD_165056 | JGI IMG/M metagenome (GOLD analysis project Ga0222715, IMG submission 165056) | Estuarine water microbial communities from San Francisco Bay, California, United States - C33_9D | ecosystem: Environmental > Aquatic > Marine > Unclassified | place: USA: California...
AAAAAGATGTACTCTTTTTTATTTTCATATAATCTTGTGTCCTATTTTGCAATAAGTCAAAAGACTTTGATTTGATCATTTTTTAAAATCAAAATAAAATATATATACTTTACTTTACTAAATCACAAATATTATTTAAATGAATTCCAAAAATAATTTCAATTCAAAATATCTTCCTGAAAAGTTTGTGATATGTACTCTCTAAAAAAGACAGGTTTAAAAAGAGTACATTTCTTCACATATTTTAAAATTTTATAAAGTTATTTTATTTTTCAGAAAAAGTAATAAACATGTACTCAAAATTATAAGATTCCTAATAGATTATTTTCTTTTTTTCGATGCACGTTTTGTGCCATCATCGTTAAGTTGTTTTTTATTGTGTATTTCATACAAAACATTTGATAAACTTTCAAATATAGTTGATAATTTATTTGATATCTGGTCTGATGATGTTATTGTTTCATCAATTAGAGGTCGTTTCGTTTTAGTAGTATTTGTTTTCTTTTTGGATGGTTCATTTTTAGCAATTTCTGATTTCTTTTTAGCAGTTTCTGATTTCTTTTTAGCAATTTCTGATTTCTTTTTAGCAGTTTCGGATTTAGTATCCTCTGTTTTTTTATCAGTAGGGTCAAATTTTTTAGTTTTTTGCCGAGTACGTGTTGAAAATCTTGTAGGTAGAAGATCTTTTTCTTTCTTGACTCTCACTCTTTTTTTCATTAAACCAGACATTTGTTCTGCTAATTCATCTTCTACGGTTTTTTCTTTTTTCTCTATTTCTTCTTTTAAATTCATTTTAGAAATAGATGTAGTCAAATCATTTACATTAAATTCTTTATAGTAATCTTTTGGAACCAACTCAAAATCATGTACACGGTTTAAACGACTTCTGTTTTTTATGGATGGAATACCACCATATGTAGAAGACATAATATAAATATATTACATAATAATATCGTCAAAAAAAACACAATGTATATAAGCGCAAAATACAAAAAATGATATAAATTATTTAAAATAAAAAACATTGAATATGAAACAAGATTTATGCTGGGACATACTTGATAAATATTTTACATCAAGAGGATCTGGTGAAACAGTGAATCCATTAGTAAAACATCAAATCGACAGTTATAATAAATTTATAGACCATACATTATCTTGCATCATCAATGGGTTCAATCCTATAAAAATTACAAATACATTAAAAAACGAAATTGGAAACCAATCTCATAAAATATATATAAATATTAAACAACCATCTATAACAAAACCAATATATCATCTTCAAGATGGGACTCAAACAGTTATGACGCCATATATTGCAAGAATGAATAAATTAACATATTCGAGTAATCTATATGTGGATGTAAATGTCCAAATTGAAGTAACAAACGAAGATGGTATAATAGAAAATTATAACAAAACAATAGACGGGGTTTTTATTGGTAAAATTCCAATTATGGTGCGTTCAAAAGCTTGTATTCTTCAGCAAATTCCAGGACTTGGTGAAGAAAATAATAATGAATGTCGTTATGATTACGGAGGATATTTTATCATAAATGGCAGTGAGAAGGTTTTAGTAAGTCAAGATCGAATCAATGAAAATAAAACTCTTGTATTTCAACCGAATAATAATGTAGAAGGACTTTATGCAGAGATTCGATCATCAAGTGAATCTTCATACCTACCTCCTAAGACAACAAATCTTAATATGAGCGGTAAATTGAATCATATTGGGAGAATTATTCGTATGAGTACTTCATTTCTTAAATCAGATGTCCCCGTATTTGCAATGTTTAGGGTACTTGGTATCACAAGTGATAAAGAAATTATTCAACATATTGTATATGATATTGAAAATCCCGATAATAAAAAAATAATTAATGAATTGATGGCATGTTGTGAAGATGCTTGTGATATTCATACAAAAGAATTAGCAGAAGAAGTACTTATCAAAATAATGATGGGAAATAATAAAGTTACGAATCAAGTCGAACTATTGCATACTAATATTGCAAATGATTTCCTACCCCATGTAGGAAAAAGTTATAAACGCAAAGCATTGTATCTTGGATTTATGATCAGAAAGATAATTAGAATTTATCTCGGTTATGATACGTATGATAATAGAGATAGTTATAATCACAAAAGAATTGATACACCTGGTATTTTAATGAGTAATTTATTTCGTCAATGTTATGGTAAAATGACAAAAGAAATTAAAGCTCTTATTGAGAGAGAACTTAATTTATGGAGGGCTAATCCAAATTCTATTGCAACATCTGATATCATAAGTGATGCAAATATTCATAGATATTTCAGACAATCTTTATTAGAATCCTGGATTAAGTATTCACTTTCTACAGGAAATTGGGGAATCAAAAGTATTGGTAGCTTTCAAAATATTAGACAGGGTGTATCACAGGTTCTCAATCGTATGTCATATGCAAGTACTTTATCACATCTACGAAGGATAAATACAGCAATGGAGAAGAATGGTAAACTTGTTCAACCTCGCAAATTAGATAATTCACAGATAGGTATGATATGTCCAGCAGAGACACCAGAAGGAGCATCTGTAGGACTTGTCAAAAATATGGCTCTTAGTACAAATATATCTGTGAATATGGGAACACATCATATTAGAAATATTTTACAAGAAAATAATGTCATAATTTATAATGACAATAACAATTCAATCGATTATTTGAAAAGAATGGGAAGTTCTGATAATGTAATTGTCGTAGTAAATGGAGATATTATAGGATATCACGAGAAACCATGTGAATTATATGAAAAATTGAAACATTTTAAAAGAACAGCATACATATATCCAATGACTTCGATTGTATGGACAATTAAACATAGGACAATTTCTATATCAACAGAAGCTGGAAGAATGTTTAGACCTTTGATGATAGTAGATTATAATGAAAAAACACAAAAAAGAGAACTTAGAATTACCAAAATCCTAAAAGATAAAAATATGACATGGGATGAATTTATAAAAGATAAAACATTTGATGATTTCATTGCTTCGAATACGGAAGAAGGATTTATTGAATACCTTGATTGTGATGAAATAGACCATTCAATGATTGCAATGAATTCTATTGAATTACAAAAAGGTATGAAAGGTATTTCATATCCACCATGTTATACACATTGTGAAATTCATCCAAGTCTTATGAATGGTATTTTAGGAGTCAATGTACCATTCAGTGATCATAATCAGTCACCAAGAAATTGTTATCAATGTATTAATGAAAACGAAAATGTATTAATGAGCAATGGAACAAAAAAGAAAATAAAAAATGTAAGTGTTGGCGACGAGGTCATATGTTTTGACTTGAAAACAAAACAAAATGTTCATACAAGAGTGATTAACCATTATAATCGTCTCACGTCCAAAATCGTATTTAACATTAATATATCAAGTGGAAAAAATATTACAGCAACACATGACCATAAATTTATGACAAATTTAGGATGGAAAACATGTATCGAATTTAACAAATATACTCTTATTGGAATTCATTTTACATCAGATAACTCATGTGAAGATAATACAAATGATACCAATACTTGTATATTAGACAACGTGATGAATTCGTCGTTTTATAGAGATATAGGTCTTATACCACTTTGTAGTGACAATTATAAAATTTCTATAATAGCTCGTATAATAGGTTACTATATGAAAAAAAAGAGTTTTATAGACGATTATGATAAACAAACATTCGAAAAAGATGTTAAATATATAGGATTTCAATATGGGATGGATGATACAAAATTTATGGTATTTGCGAATGAACTTATTAAAGATATTAATTGGATTTATAAATGTTCAGATAATACGCAAAAAGAGTTCTTATCTGGTTATTTATCAACAATTGAAAATATTGAAGATACTATTGACGATAACAATATTACTGGACTAATGAGTAAATTTAATATCCAACCTAAAATGTCAGAAGAGTTTTATGATAAGATCAAAATCAAATACAATAACAAATTGATGAGTAAAATTGCAATTTATGCAGAATACTTGAAACATAAAACATTCTGTAATACAGTTAATATAAATTATATTAGAAAGGTATATACAGAAAAACAATGGAATGACGTTGTCTATACTGAAGGTGATATCATATTTATCCCATTCAATATGATCAAAAAAGTTTCAAATTACAAAATATCAGATATTACAGTAGAAAGTGAAAATCACAGCTTCATAGGTGGTAATGGATTTGCTATTAGTAATTGTGCAATGGGAAAACAGGCACTTGGTATTTATACCAGTAACTTTAATAAAAGGATTGATACCATGGGAAACATTTTGAATTATGCACAAAAACCAATAGTGAATACTAAACTATCTAAATATACTCACAGTAATTCATTACCTTCTGGAACAAATGCAATTGTTGCAATTATGACACACACAGGGTTTAATCAAGAGGATAGTGTTATTATTAATCAATCAGCACTTGATAGAGGATTGTTTACAAGCACATATTATAAATCTTTCAAAGATCAATGTAGTAAAAATCATAGCACAGGAGAGGAAGAAATATTTGCAAATCCTATAAAAATGAAAACAGAAATAACAAAATCAAATTCATATGAAAAAATAAATGATGAAGGATTTATTCCAAAGAATACGTATATCGATAGTAAAGATGTTGTTATCGGAAAAGTAATTCCTAAAAAACTGAACGGAAATATTATTTATCAAGATAACAGTATCTGTATGAAACCAAATGACGAAGGGTATGTAGATATGAATTATATCGGTGTTAATAGCGAAGGATATAAATTCTGTAATATGAGGTTAAGAAAAAATAGAAAACCCGAAATTGGAGATAAATTGGCATCCAGATCGGCTCAAAAAGGATGTGTTGGTATGATTTATAGACATCAAGATATGCCTTTTACAAAAGATGGAATAGTACCAGATATTATTATGAATCCTCATGCGATACCATCAAGAATGACAATGGCACAATTAATGGAATGTATTATGGGTAAGGCATCTTGTCATATCGGTGCTTGCGGTGATTCTACACCATTTACAGATTGTTCTGTAGAGTCAATTGCAAAAGTGTTAGAGTTATCTGGTATGGAAAGATATGGAAATGAGATAATGTATAATGGAAGAACAGGAGAACAAATCAAAACTGAAATATTTATTGGACCAACGTATTATCAAAGACTTAAACATATGGTTATTGATAAAATACATGCAAGAGGATCAAATGGACCTATTGTTATGTTAACCAGACAACCATCGGAAGGAAGAGCTCGCAATGGGGGATTGAGATTGGGCGAAATGGAAAGGGATTGTCTTATAGGACATGGTATCAGTAAATTTTTGAAAGAAAAAATGTTAGATACATCAGATAACTATAGAGTATTTGTTTGTAAGAATTGTGGTATGACAGCTAATGCAAATCCATTAAAAAATGTATTTAAATGCAATTATTGTAAAACATCTACTGATATAATTCAAATCAGGATTCCTTATGCATTTAAATTATTATCACAGGAATTGCAAACCATGAATATCAAACTTGGATTTAATTGTGAATAGATTTGTTATAAATTACTTATAACGTTATTATATTTTTCAGTGTCTTTTTTTAGTTCTTTCCATTCTTGAAGAATTTGATTATAAATTTCCTTTGCAGTCATATTATTGTTTTTTTTAATTTTGATTTCTTCCTTGCGTTTGGACATAAATTTGATATAATTATTAACTTTCTTTTCTTGTTTTTCTTCTTGAATAGGAATAGGTACTTTTGTTTCAATTTCAATCGGTTCTTCGTGAACAATTTTATCTATTTTTTTCTCATGACGCACCCAAACTTTGCGATTATTTTTATATTTTACAATCCAATCAACATTATCACAACCAATCATTATTGTATTTAATTCATAACCTTCGGCGGATAATCCTTTACCAAGAGGAGATATTTCTCTTCCAGTGTATGTCATATTTGTAACATTAATACATTGATGTTTAATCATTTTGATTGATTTGAAAAATCAAATAACATTCATTTTTTAAATATTTTACTTATTTACAAAAAAATGAATGTTTATTTTAACATTATATTATTAACATTGTATATAAAAATTGTATTATGTTTCAGAAATCATTAGATGATATATTCGACATTATTTTAGAAAAATATGGATATAGTGACGAATTGATACAAATGAAGGAGACACTATTACACGATTATCTATCAGAAAGTTGTAACAATAACGTCTATGAAAAAATAAGACATATTGATATTTTAGTAAATTCTGAAGGTAATATCTCAATAAATAAAAAAATTGCTAACAAATAAATATGGTAGAAAATAATCAAAAAAAAAATATCAACAAAGATGTGTCGAGAGAACCAATCGGTGTATCAATCTGGAATCTTATCATAAATTTTCTTAAAGAACATATTTTTGGCAGTTTTGCAGATATAGTGATCAAAGCTGTAATTGTTCTTTATTGGACGTGTATAGTAATAATATTACCTCTATATATTTTTTCAGAATTAATAGGTCTTATTCTTTCCACACAATATGGAAATATTGATGCGGACAAAATGAGCTATTCTTTCTTATATAAATTTTGGGTCAGTACACATGATTTAAGATTGGTGCTAATCTTAATTTCATTATTTTATATTTTTAATTGTTCTATCGTATTTTTCATATATTGGGTCATATATATAATATTTGGAAGTTTGGGATTTTTATTAAATTGGATCCCGAGTGTTTTGGTTCCATTTTATGATACTATTGGAAATCAGGGTATATACGACTTATTCAATACTTTATTTTCAAATGAAGATATTGGTGTAAAATTTGATGAAATATGGAAGTTTTCTCCATTTAGTTCAGATAAAATATCAAAAACAACAGGTGGTGAACAATTTGTAACTACAATAAGAGATAACGTATCTGGGTTTTACAATACAGTAAATCAATTTATTAAACTGAAAGATATAGCAACAACAGGTATTCAAAATACTATAGATAATACTGAAGTAAATTACGTAGATGAAAAACAAGTGTCACAATCTTCAAAAACTTCATTTGAATCATATGAATATGATAAGAAATTCAAATCAACATTGGATCAATATATATCAATGTTATTAAATGTTCTTGATGTATTCGCAGAACTTTCTGACGAATTTCAAACCATTGTTGAAGAAAAGACTGAAGAAGTATCTGAAACAGCTGAAATAAAGGTTGAAGAGAATACTTAAAACAGAATACAAAAAAATATACCAATATATTAAAAGAGAATGTCATCAAATATTTTTTTACACAAAATTGTTGACACATTCAATACAAAATACACTTATAGTGAAATTTCATTGAACTTGATATTTTTGGTTATAGTTATTACCCTTTTTATGATTTTATATTGGGATAGTATTAATCAAAAAGTAAATAGACTTTCAAGATGCAAAAGACAAATGAATATATATAATAATACAGAAGATTCATTTATAATTGAAGCTTCTTCAAAATCTAAGGAAAGATTATTTGATATCACTTATGATATAAATCAGAAAAACACAAATGTTGAATGTAAATGCGAATCTGGAAATTTTGTTAATGAATTCAATAATATAAGTGTTAGAGACTTAAAAAAGAACAAAAATGTGAAGGTAAATAAAACTTGCACATGTGATAAATATTATAATACAGGAATGCAGAGTGAAAATGTAATTTATAGTGGAGAACCTGGAATATTAAGATACATGAAAACTGATAATAGTGACTTTTTTGATAATCTTGTTTATGCGACTTACAATAATTAAAAAACCTGATTAAGAATAGTCACAAGCTCATTTATTTTTTCAGGGTTCTTGATTTTAGGATATTTTATAATAAATTCAATAAACATATTTCCATAAGATGATGAATTTATTACAGGCATACCTTTATTCGGTATCATATATTGTTTTCCAGGATATACAACTCCCATTGTTCTTGTATTCAATCTTATTTTTTCTTGGTTGAAAAAAGGTATTTCAATATCTTTTCCAATAATTGAGTCAATAAATGACAATTCCATTTTATGATAAAGATCATTTCCTTGTCTTTTGAAAAGACTATTTTCAGCTACTTGAATATTAAATACGAGGTTTCCAGCTTTTTCCTTTTTATTACGTGGTTGTTCTCCCATTTCTTTGAAAGATGTTTTATGTCCAGTTGATATACCTTTTGACAAATTTAATTTCGCATTTATTTCACTTGTATATTTTGACTTTCCTTTACATGTAACACAAGATTGATTTGTCACTATATTATAACCCTTATTACATCTGTCGCATTCTCCTTGAAATACTTGTGTAAAAACACCCATTGTTTTCATATGTTTAACAACCCCAGTACCATTACAATTTGAGCATGTTTTCAAACAATCATGGCAATATTTTGTGATAGTGATATTCAAGGTTTTATTTATTCCATTATAGGCATCTTCTAAACTTATATTATACTGTCTATTCACATCATTACACCTTTTTTCTCTTTCTTCGTCAAAATCAAATCCAAATGGATGACCTGATCTACCAAAACCCCTTCTTGAACTAAAAAATTGTTCAAAAATATCTGAGTGATTTGATGAACCTTCATTCTGTTCTTCACCATTTCGATCATATGATCTTTTTTTGTCATTATTTGACAATGTATCATAAGCATGTGAAATTTTTTTGAATTTTTGTTCAGCATCCGAATTACCTTTGTTTTTATCAGGATGATATTTCATAGCCATTTTTTTATAAGCTGTTTTTATTTCATCAATACTAATATTTTGACGATTTGAAGGATTTAATCCAAGTGTCTCATATAACTCAAAAGCCATTGTTATATAATTAAATCTATTTTTATCTTATATATATTTTAAACTATATTACACAAACAAAAGATTTTCTATTTTAATTGTAAATACCATTTAAATATAATCTATAAATTTGTGATTGAAATTTTGTAAATATTGGATCTTTATTTATTCTTTGACTTAAAGCTTTTTTTTCTTCGATTTTGTTTAAATATTGGTATGCATTCAAAATATCTTTAAACTTCTTTTCTGCATCTGGATCATTGGTATTTTTATCAGGATGATATTTTAAAGCCATTCTTTTAAAAGCTTTTTTATTTCGTTTGCATTTTGATCGTTTGGATGATTTAATCCAAGAGTTTTATATAATTCAACAACCATTTGTTTTATCTATTTATATTAATGTAAAAAATTATTTAAGAAGAATTTGAATTTATTTTATGAAACATGATAGGAAAGATTATCATTATAGTTGCAACTATTTTCAATATTTCAATATATTCTAATGCATATTCAAACATGCCTATTAAAATGTCATTACAGAATGATATAAAAAATAGATCAGGAAAAAGATCTGTAATAGTTGATGAAATTGTAACAAATTCTAAATATTGTACGAAAAAATCAATATCAATTGATACAATGATATTAAATATTTATCAGGTCAATAAGGTTTTTTTCAATAGTCAATCTTCAATATTTTCATTTTCATTGAAAAATAAATTAGATAATATGTATTACATAAATGAACATGGTAATTCTGAAAAATTAACAAATAATACTATTATTTATCCAAATATTTTGAAAAACATTTTTGTTTATGAACTTGATGTTGATAGGGATATTGACTGTATTGTATATAAACAATAATCATAATTTTTCGAAAAAGTTTATAATTCTTTTTGATTTGTGTTTATATTTCGATATGAATATGTTGTCTTTTCTCTGTAACTCTGTTACAATTTTATTATGATATTTTTCTTTTTTACAAGGCGGATATTGGAAATACCAATCAATTAAATTTTCTTTATCAATGATTTTTGTTAAATTGTAATTATATTCATATGACATATATAATAAACATCTTGATATAATTCCTCTTGATGATTTATTTGGAATAAATAGACCATTTTTATGATTGACATAATTTTCATAAGGAATTTGTTTACAATTATTATCTATTTCATTTTCATTCACAAATTTATAATTTGATCTTTGAATGTTGATTTTATTCAATGTTCTAATAATATTATGCATATCATTATAATGACATTTTTGTAAAAAACATTTTGGAAGAATATGTTCCATCGAATGTAAGTTGCTATATTTTTCATTATCTTTTTCATAATAATATATGGATGGTGTATTGGGGTTCAGAACTATTGTTTGTTTTAGAAAACCACTATATGTTAAAGTTTTTGTTGCAAAACTTGCAAGTATTTGAATAAATAAAATTGCTGAAAAAATAAACTTCATAAGTAAAACTTATATTATACATATCAGTTTTTAGAAAAATTGATTAAATAAATGAATACAATAATAATAATGACGAATGATTGCAATGATGTATATTACAATACATTTATTATATATTTTATTTTGATTATAATGATAATTGTATATTATAATCTTAAACAATACAGAATGTTGAAAAACTTGAAATGTCTTAAAAATGATTTCGATAAAGTTCTATTTGAAATAAAAAGAATAAAAAATTATGAATCAAATAATTTATATTTTTAGATTAATTTATCAAAAATCTATTTGCATTTTCATGAGCTTTTTGTATACTGTTATCATTTAATTTAACTCTTTCTAATCTTTCAAGTTCTTGTTGTTCTTCTTTCATTTTCTTTTTTTCTATTTTTCTATTTTCTTTATTGTTTAATTTTGTATTTGTTTTCTTTTCTCGATATCGTTGATAGTCTTTAATAGAATTAAACTCTTTAAATTTACTATTTGGATCGACCAATCTTTCACCATTATGTGCTTTCATATAATCTGTATATATGAGATTTTTACTTTCAGATTCGCCTGTATAATCATCTGTTTTTGCTGCACCAATTTCTGTAAACTGTAATTTTTTGGCCATAAGAAGTGGTGCTGGTTCAACATATTTTGTAAGTTTTCCCTTGATAGTGTTTTTTTTATTGAACATATCATTAAAGCATTGGTTATTTATTTCTTTCTTATCGAAAACATTATCAATATTTATATCTTCACGAGTTTTACTTGATTTATCCATGATATCCCCATATCCACTTTCTATATTTTCGTCATAAAACTTGAATTTGTCAAAAGCTTTATTAAATTTATTGATAAAAGGTTCGGTTGTATCAAATGAATGTTCGAATGCTCTATTTTGGTTATGAAAATTTACGGAATCGTTTTTCAATTCATTATGAGTTTTATTAGATTCTCTTGACTTATATTCCAGTGCTAATTTTTCAAATCTATCTGTGACAAAATCAAATAATTCTTTATTTCCACCGGGTTTATCTGGGTGAGTTTTCAAAGCAGCTGATTTATATGCATTTTTTAATTGTTCCCATGTAAAGTGTTTTGAAATACCGAACATTTCATATGAATCTATATTTTCCAAATCAACTGATTTAATAGATGTATTTCCCATTATTATTAAAGAATAGCATAATTTGAAGAAAAAAAACGAATAAAAGATTTATTTACATCATTTTATGTTGCACCATGTGTTTTAAAATTTTTGACACAAGGGATGCTTTTTTAATATTAACATTTTTCCCGTCTTTCTTTTTAGTTACGGTGAGTTTAAGTTTTTTGGCTTTTTGTCTTAATTGTTCGCATGTCATATTATTTAACTTTTCTCTTTTTTTAGCAACTTTGCTTGCACCCCCTTCTTGAACATCACCTATCATACCTTCTGTCACTTCTTGAACTGCTTTTTGCAATTCTTCAAACATATCTTTTCCTAATACATGTAAACAAAAAAATTAAACTTGATAATAATTTATTCTTGGAGTTGACATTTGTTGATATTGTGGTTGTTGTTGATATCGGGTTTGGTATTGTTGTTGATATTGATATTGAGGTTGTTGTTGATATTGATATTGAGGTTGTTGTTGATATTGTGGTTGTTGTTGATATTGATATTGAGGTTGTTGTTGATATTGGGTTTGGTATTGTTGTTGATATTGTGGTTGTTGATGTGTTTTAATAGAAGATGTTTTGACATAATACTGTTGTTGAGGTTGGACAGATGATGTTTTGACATAATATTGTTGTTGGGGTTGTGCAGAAGAGGCTTGAATATGATATTGTTGGGGATACGAAGATGATATATTTTGTTCGTTAATTTGTTTTTCAGGTACGTCTACTTTCAAACTATCAGGGCGTATATTCATAGGGATAAGAGAACTGTTTTCACTTATATCAAAATTAGTGCTTAATGAAGGAATTTGACTATAACCTCCTCTTTTTAATTCGTTACGTACTGAATTAATTAACGAAAATGCATTATATATTTTTTCAGGTTTTTTGGATAAAACCTTTAAGATAGTTGCAGATAATGCACCTACTGATTTATTATCGTTGAGTAAATTGAAAGCATCAGCTGATGTTTGCTCATCCATACATCCAGATATAAGCATTGTATTTGACTTTATAGAATTATTCTTATTATCTATAGAACATTGTTTGTCTGAACCCCATGTATATTTGAGATCTAACATTGTACCACTGTGGCAAGAATCACATATGAACAATATTTTTGTTTTTGGATTAAAAGAACAAATTGTTTTATGAATTATATCATCAATAATGATACCTTTCTTTTCGTAATCAGAAGGTACTAAACCTTCATCCATACCATCTTTTTCGTCACCCGAAATATCTTTTTGTTGACTTCCGTGACCACTGAAATGTATCCAAACAAAATCAAGATCGTTTTTATAAGATTCAATAGCAAGATCATGTAATATTGAAATTATTCCATCATATGATGTTGATTTAATATCAGTATCGTCAGTATATAACTCTATGGGTATATTTAATAAAGAGTGAATATATTTAGCCATATTAAAAACATCGTTTATACAACCTTTAAGTTTACCTTGTTTGCAGTGATTATAATTCAAGCCAAATAGTACTGATTTTCCTTTCATTCTATTAAAAGAAATATAAAAATATTTATAAATTCTAAAATGAGTACATTCCTTCACATATTTTAAAATTTTATAAACTTATTTTATTTTTTAGAAAAAGTATCAAACATGTACTCAAAATCATAATATTCCTTAAGCCCTTAAAATGAGTACATTCCTTAACATATTTTAGAATTTTATAAACTTATTTTATTTTTTAGAAAAAGTATCAAACATGTACTCAAAATCATAATATTCCTTAAGACAACATAGATTTCATTAATCTTATTTCTTTTTCTTGGGTTTCAATAATTTCTTCTGCTAATTTCTTCAATTTTGAATTATTTGTTTTTGTATATATTTTATGAGATGTTGTTAATGCTGTAGAGTGATGACTTATCATTCTTCTTAACCATTGTTCATCATCTATAAATAATTGTTGTCGTAATAAAAAAATTGATATACTTATGGATAAAATAATTCCAATAAAAAATAATGATATATTAAAATGACCCATTGATAAATAATGAACAATTTCATGACCCCATATCATATTTGAAGCCATTAATAAACCACCATAAAATAGTGTACCTGATATATATAAGTCTGAAAATCTATACGCTAATATATTCATGGGATTGAACAACATACCAATAATCACCATCATAATAAACATAATAATTTGGTTTTTATAAAAACTTGATTTCATTTATATAATAACAAACAAAAAAATTTCCTTAAGTCCCTAAAAAGAGTACATTTCACTAAATATTTTAGAATTTAATAAACTTATAATATTTTTTAGAAAAAGCAACAAACATGTACTCAAAATTCCTTAAGTCCGTATTCTTGGATTTTATACTCAAAATCGTTTACATCGTACAGTCTTTTTTTCGTAATCAATGGTTTTAGGTTGTTCATTTACAATATTATCGTCTATTATAGGTCTCATACTTGTCAAATAATCTAAACCATCTATATGTCGAGGTTTTGAAACCATTTTGATATTGGTATTATTCGCAAAAAACTCTTGCTTGATATCTTGATAAAGATTCATATGTATCTTCTCTATTTTATCAATAATAGCTAACTCTTGTTTATTCCATTTCCGTACAATATCCCTTTTCTTATCATAAATAATCAAGATAAAAGATGCAAATAATATTCCAACTCTATTCGATTTCTTTTTCTTGGAAAATTCATAATTGAAAATAAAAAACATCTTTTCCAAATTATGAGATTGAAAAAGTGCTCTTAGTATAAACCAAATAAACCAAATAATATCATGATCATTTGGATGAATTTTGTTTTCTAACACATATTTCTTTCTTAAAATATAATCAATAGAATCCTTAAGTTGATTAGAAATAATCTCAATACTATCAAAATCAGTCATATTTTGAACCTTTTGTATATTAAAAACGTAACCCGAAACAATTTTTAAAACTAATTCATATGTTTCACTTTTCATACTTGGAAGGATATGTTCATAATTCAATAATCCATGAGATTTCAAATCAAAATTATTTTCAAATATATCAATAATTTTTGGTCGCAAATCTTTAATATTTATAGTTCCCGTTTTTATACAAGGGTTTCTGATATTGATATCGCATAATATACAAAGTTTACAAATTAATAGATATACCTTTTGTATAATTATTTGATCATCATCAAGAAAAAAACATAAATCGTTTATAATATCTGATAATAAATATGCATCGTTTAAAGAAATAAACGAACAAATATATGCCAAAATATTGATAAATGTTTCCTGTAATTGAATATAAGAAGATTCCGTATCTTCGAGGATGATATATGTTACAGTATGTAAACTTTTATTTATATCTGCTTTACAAATATAATCATATAATTCATTATTCATTGATATATTTCTTGTTTATATTTATCAATAAAATCTTTATATTTGAATATAATTTTATAATTTTTGACAATTGTCACTTCCGATACATTACAAGCTCCTGAAAACTGTTTTTTAGTAAATCCAATATTTTCAGTAACAGAATAGTAATATAATATACCAGCAGCAACTGATGTAGGAGAATTATCACTAAGAATCTCATTTTTTTCAAGAAATTTCGAAAATTGTTTACATTTATTAATATCTTCCATTTTCATCGATAATTTACTTCCAAACCTTGAAATAAAATCTTCTGGTCCAGATGAAGATACATTTATTTTTAGTAACGTTTGAAATCTGGAATTTCCACGATTTAAGACAATAGGACTTATATTAAACATAGCCGCAATTTCTTTTGAACTACGAGGAACATTATTCAACATACAAGAGTGGTAAATACAAGATGCTATAAGACCATCTTTATTATCTCCCCTTGATATTTTCTTTTCAGAAGCTTTTTTATATAATACTTTTGCATCATCTATCACTTTTTGCGGTATTCCATTATTTACCGTATTAAGTGTAAGTTTTTCAAATACAGACCATAGAGTTCTTTCATCATATGGCATGGAATTCCATAATTGATACATTCTTATTCTTTTGATATCAATATTATCTCTTCTTGTACCACCAATCATGGAACCAAGTGAAGATTTAGGTAAAAGGGAATTAGTAGGAAGACCACATCTTGATGGATCACCGTCTCTATTATCTTCACTACCATAATATCTCCATTCTGCTGTGTTATCAATAACTCTTCCTAATACAGCACAACATTTTGAACAAATTTGCATAGTATCTTCAACAATTATCTCATTTGAACCACAACTGCATAATCCTTCAATGATTTTGATATTCTGCTCATTTTTGAAATCATTCAAAATTTCCCAACAATTATCAAGATCTAATTCCATTTTTAGTAATAATATATAAAATTTAAATAATCATTTTTTAATTTTATGATAAAAAAAAGTAACTTTATTTTGATTCAAGATTTTCCACTCTTTTCTTCAAATCGTTTACAAGTCCAACAAGTTGATTAATACTAACATTTTCATTTTTTTTATTTTTATATGACTGTCTTTTGTTTAGACGTTCCTCTTTTTTTTGCAGAAATTCTGTGATTTCATCCTCACTTATACATGCATAATTTGCTGCATCAACATGTGTAAAAGATTCATTTTCGATTTTATTCACCGCATTAATAACAAGTCTTGTTTTAATACTTCCTGGTGTTCTTTGAAGAAAAGAAGCTACTTCTTCTACTGTCTTTCCTTCTCTTATCATGCTCAACATCTTATCATCCTCTCCATCGTCCCATCTAAGACCGACACGTGCTGTTTCTTTATTCTCTCTTTGAACTTTGAGCATTTCTTGGAATCTTGTTGGCATCTTTTATTTATGAGTTTTGTTTTTCCCCTTGGTGTATATTATATATATTATCTTTATATCTTTTCAGAAAATTCTTCACAAGATATTATTGTTACACCAAGTTCTCTTGCTTTTTTGATTTTACTCGAAGATTCATTTTTATCTTTCACTACCAAATAATCTATATTCTTTGAAACACTTGTTGCTATCATACCTCCATTTTCCTGCAATTTACTTTCCCATTCTTTGTTTCTAAATCCACTAAATACAATCTTTTTATCTTTCATTTTTCCATCATTTTGATCATCCTTTTTAGAAGTTTGACATTTTATTCCAAGATCTTCATAGAATTCCATGAACTTTGGAAGATTATTAACAAACTGCTCTGCTGATATCATTGCCATCCCTTTAATACTTTTTATTTCATCCACTGTTAGAGATAAAGTCCTTTCCTTATCTATTACAATGAATGGAAATACATCCAATATCATCTTGATCTTTCTTTCACCAAAACCTCTCCCAAATATACTTGATGCCGCAAGTAATTTACGACACTCTACTTCTTTGATGTTTTGTAATTCGTCATATATATTCTTAGCACTTTTGATTTTAAATCCTTCTATTTTCATGATATCTTCTACTGTCATATTAATTATCTTTTTTAAAGTATCATATCCATCATCATAAAATTTAGTTATCACTCCCTCTTTCACACCTTTCACCGAAAGCGTATTCATGAAATATATAAATGATGAAATATCATGTTCCCTATTTTTCTCCTCCCCTTTCAGTACAATATCATATTCCCCATTCCATATATATTCCTCATTTGGCATTTTTGGTTCACCATTTGAAGATTTACTTAATACTGATAAGATATGTGGTATTACATCTCCGCTTCGTATAATTATCAATCGTGATCCAGGTCCAATATTATTATTTGTTATATATTTTGCATTAAAACCAGTTGCCTGTTTAATTTTCACACCAGATAATACAACTTGATTGAACTTAATAAGAGGTTTTAATAATCTGTGTTTCGATATATTCCATTCAACATCAGTTACAATAACTTCGACTGTTTGATTTGTTAATATACTTTTAAAAGCAAATGCATATTTTGGATTTTTACCAGGTGATATTTTATGTACACCATTGTCTTGAACTACTATACCATCAATCTCATATAAAGATGTTTTTCTCCAGTCTTGTAGTATTTCTGATAAAATATTTATATCTAAATTACCTTTTGTAATTAAAATTCTTTTGACAGTTGGAAGTCCCAAATTATCCAATAAATCTAATGATATACTTAATGGTTGACGAGGATGCATCATATCATATGCTATGAACTTGATTCTTTTCATAATATCCCTATTTATTCTTTTACTATGTAAAGCACCTGCTACTACATTTCTTGCATTTGATCCCAAACTTTCATCCCATTCTGATTTTGGTATAATCAATTCACCTCGTATTGCAATAGTATCTTTGATTTGTGATAAGTCAAGATTAAGATGTGATAAAATATGAGATATATCTTGTCCTTCATATCCGTTTCCTCTCGTAAATAACTGTGTACTTTTTCCATTAATATATAATAAACATGAAATTCCATCCAATTTTTCAGATATAATATAATCATTAGTATATTTTTTCGTCCATTTTATAATTTCATTCTCATCGTCCTTTATTTTATCTAATGATCCCAAATAAAATGGAAGCGTTTTTTTATTAATATGAATATCAGCACCTATTTTTTTTAAATATGAATTATTAGGATCTTTTTCTCTCAAATAATTCTTTATAATATCATACATATCATCGTCAAATAATGTTTCATCCGTATTGAAAAACGATGTATCCGCTGTTTCGAGAATCTTTACTATTTCTTTTATTGATAAAGAATTTAATGTTTGTATTGGATCTTTTCGCAAATCTTGATACATCGATGACTTCATTTTAATATTAACAATCATTTTTTTTGATGAATACAAATCAAAAATAAATTATAATTCAGATAAAATACGTTTATGGAAATACGATACCAATGCTTCCCATCTATAATTTGTTAGAATATTCTCTCTCGCACATTTACCATGTTCTAACACAAGATCAGGATCATTAAAATACTTCCAAAAAGCATTTGCATAATCTTTAGGTGCAGTTATTTCAGCTTTACCTCCAATACCCTTTGATTTATTATCTAAATAAATACTTGTTACTGGTTCAATTAATATTGAATTAGTTTCATCTAAAAATTCTTTCATACCGCCAACATTTGCAGATACTTGTGCTTTTCCAAGAGCAGCACATTCAAATCCACATAAACCATATCCTTCACCATCTGCACTATTCAATCCAACATCACACGAATTGTATAAAATATTTATTTCTCTATCAGATAGTTGTTGTGGCATTGATATAGTCTGTATTGTATTTTTAGCATATTCTATTGGTATATCTCTAAATTTACATTCATTTTCTAATATATCCATTAAATCCCAATATCCATTTACCTGTGTGCCAATAATCAATTTTATAGGACGTGACGTATTAGGGTCATTATTATCACCATCTTTATTTAATATGTAATGTTTTTCAACAAATTCTATCCACGCTATCATTGTTATATCCCATCTTTTTCTTGGTTGATTTCTATTTAAATTCAAAACCATAAATGCATCTTCATCAAATCCATAAAATATTCTACTAATTTGTTTATCAACTGGATAATACAGTTTTTCATCAAAACCATGTGGAAAACAATAAATTGGTATATCGTTTTTAATACCTAATTTTCTTGCAATATTTTCCCAATATGGTGTGAATGCGATAACTGCATCATAATATTTATTTAACAATTCAATATACTCTTTTTTTTGATACGGATACACTTGATCCATATATGAAACAAGTTTGAAGTTTTTCTTCTCACTCCAACAATCTCTTACTAAATTTGCAGTAATGGCGGATGTTATAACATTATCATTAAAAACTATAACAATATCTTGAGGGTTTTTCTTCAAAAAACCTGCAATTTCCAGTTCACCAAATCCATTTCTCTTAGGATCTTCTTGTTTATATGCATCGTGAATATTTACTGATTTAGGAATATCATTTCGAATATTTTGTCCATTTGTTTTTACAAAATTCTGAAATCCATAAACAGTTAGTTCTATATCTAACTTTTCACCAAGATATTTTGAAATGTAATATACTACCTTGGAATAACCATTGCTTGCGGCAATTGGATATGTTCCACATAACATTATTCTTTTCTTTCCATTTTTTGAAGGTGTCCACCATTTACCATTGATAATGTTTTCAAGTGAAAATTGTAAATCCGGAATAGGTTCATAATAATTATTGTTCACACAATCAAAAGAATTATTCAAAATATTTTCCATTAAATAGATATTGGAGTTTTATCTTTATATTTATTTGTTAATCTGTTTTTCATATGATTTGAAATATCAACAAATCCTTTCAATATAAGAAAATCGAAACTTTCAATATCGAATACAAATTCGAAGTTATTATCGATTATTTTATAATCAAATGAACCATTCGATAAATCATTACAGTATAAAACACTTTTACTATTTTTATTGTAAAAAATGTTTATAGCATAACTATATGAAATAATTATAGTTCTTATCACATATTTAAGAAAACCTATTTTTTCATAATTAGGAATAATATTCATCTTATTTTTTTTGGTTTCGGATATATTTATATATATTTTATTATCATCTGCAACTTCTGTAAAACAATTATCTACACTATATTGAAACGATATTACACCGTCTACATATGACCTTTTATTGATTATTACAGGTTCGAATATTAAAGGACATGACATAGAAGCTCTCATTGCTTCTAATACACTTACATTTGGTGTATTTTCAAAGGAGAATGAAACAGGTTTTTTAGTATCAATACATGAACATGATACATAAACAAATACACCCAACTTTTTTGTTAATTCTAAAAAAGATATATCATCTATATCAAATTGAGTTTTTAAAAAATCTTTTATTATATTTACCAAAAAGTCAAGGTTGAATAACCCTTTTTTTTCAAATAAACTGTTCAGATTTGAAAATGAAAGGTTGATATTAAATTTGTCCTTTTCAATTAATATTTTTAATAATCGTTCTTCGAGGTAATCCACTGGTATTCTCAATGCAATTGCTACTGCAAAAAATGCTCCTATTGAAGTTCCTGATATATACTTGATGTTTTCTATCATTTTTTCAATATACATATATCGCATTACACCAATATAGTATATTCCTTTCATACCTCCTGGACCCAATATTAAGTGTGTTATATTTTGCATTGATATGTTTATACATTAATATCTTATATATCTCGTAAATATGGTTCAAGGATATACACCGTTTTTTTCATACCGATACTTATTGCAATTTCAGTTATCTGATCACAAATAAATATAATTAATAAACCAACTAACATATATAATCCAATATTTATCATATTTTTCATGAAAACATCTTCTGTTGAAGGTTTTTTCTCAGTTATTTCTACACATTTTGGTTCTATCGATTTTTGTTGTTCTTGTGAAGGAGATAATTTAACTTCCTCTTCCGATTTTTCTTTATATGAAAAATTATTATTATTAAAATCATTTATACTCAGATATTTCTCAATTTCTTCATCATAATAAGGTTCTATTTCTTTAATTATATCACGTTTATTTGTTTCAATTTCATGCATTGATTTTTCCGACGAAGTTTCGTTTTTCTCAATCTTTTCTATTCTTTCGGTTTTAGGATAGGAAATTTCATCATCTTCTTCAACCTTATTTTTCTTCTTTTTGGGTTTTTTATCAAAAGAATCAATACTATAAGCCTCTTTTAATGTACTATAATTCATATTACTTCTAATATACATATTGGAAAAGAAAATGTGAAAAGTATTTTTATACTTTCTTATAATAAAGAAGCATTATGAATTTGGATAATCATATTATCATTTTGAAAGGGTTATTAACAGGAGTTATAACCGGATATTTATTAGTATATGGACTTCGTCCTGCTGTACAATATCCGGATTTTATATTGGATTTTTTTGAGAATAAATGGGTTTTTCTCATTCTATTACTTGTAATATATTATACTACTATTTGGGATCTTAAGTTAGGTTTATTATTATTTTTAAGTGCTATTGCACTTATATTTGACTATGTAATTTTTACGAATACAGATACAAAACTACAAAATACAAATAATGATATTGAAAATGATTATCCAAGATTCATATAAAATATAATAATATTATAGATGATACCTGATATAGATCCTTTATTTTCTTTAGTTTTCATTTTATTTCAGGTTGGTAACAGATATCTAAAAATTAATATTACAAAAGCTCAGGAAGAAATTTTAAAACATCCTTTCATGCAAATTATGATGTATTTTTCAATTATTTACTATTCTACAAAAAATATAACATTATCATTCTTTATATCAATCATCACATTACTGTTATATAACATTCTACTTAATGAAAACAGTCAATACAATTTGTTATCAGAAAAATGGTTAAATGAAAAACAAATTCTCAAAAAACCTTTAAAACTTTATAAAGATGTTTATAAAAGTAATATGCAAAATTTACATATTGATTAATGTGTTAGAACTTGTTTTTTTTATATTGATATTAATAAATGGTATCTTATTTGAAACTTCGAGTTGGAAAAACAAATAAATTTCCCAGAATTATTCCCAAAATTAAAAAAAAGAAATATCAAAAACGAACGAAAAAAATAATGAAATCTCAGAAAAAATTATTTATTTTTAAGAAAAAAATGATTATTGAATAACTCCAACTTCGTTATGAAGTTCTCACAAAATATTCTAAAAGATATATTTTTTAACAATACAAATAAAAGTATAAAAATTGTTTTCAATGATTATATTATGCCGGGTTCTTTTGTAGAATTTACAAAATGTCTCCGTAAAAACAACTCTATAAAACAACTATATCTTATTAATTCAAATATGTCAAATAGTGATGCATCAGCTTTATCAAATGCTCTCATTGTAAATAAATCTTTGATCTCCATCAAACTTTCAAAGACACCACTTAATGATTTTTGTGCAGGTTCCATTGCTCAAGTTATTCAGAAAAACAATACATTACAAAAAATTGATATCAGTAAATGTGTAATTAGTGAAAGAGCAGCAATTGCAATTGGATTTGCTCTTATAGACAATAATACTCTCACCAACATAAAAATATCTACTTTACAAAATAACAAAAAAATGTATCACAACCTTATCAGAACTAATTCATGGTCTTTTTGGGAATCTAATAAAATGAATTGATACATTACATAGACCTAAATACCATCTTTTTTTTACTTTGTATTGTATTGCCTATAGTTCTTACTACATTATCATGATTACTTTGTTCCTGTGTATAATATTTTAATTTAGGGTCAACTATACATCTTCCCGAACCTGGTATGAGTATTTGTCCAGGAGGACATTTTTTTGTTTTTGATATATTGATGCATTTACCATCTATTTCCATTTGATCCCATGCACATCTTACTTTTTTTGGTACCTTCTTTTTAATACATCTGGTACCAGCTGCATTGAGTTCTTTACCTTCAGGGCATTCTAAAGGAGCTTTTGGTACCTTCTTTTTAATACATCTGGTACCAGCTGCATTGAGTTCTTTACCTTCAGGGCATTCTAAAGGAGCTTTTGGTACTTTCTTTTTAATACATCTGGTACCATCTGCGTCATGACCATCTACACATTCATTTTCAATATCATGTAAATTTTGCGATTTTGGTTTTTTAACTCCTTTAACAAAACATGAATTTATATACTCTGTAATGTTATTTGAAGCATTATTTTCCAAAACTTTGTTGATTTCTTTACTGATCTTTTTGATAATTTTCATTTGAGATTTTATTTTAAGTTGCATTTCTTTCAATTCTTTTTTATCCATTAAATCTTTGATACTGTCTTCAAATTCTGTTAATTTAGATTCTTCTAATTTCAATTTGTCATTCAATTTATCAACCAATTGGTTATTATTATCAACATTTGGTTTGATCATAATATCTGTAATAACAGGGTATGCAAAATGACTCATATCATTTGTCCTATCAATATAACTAACTAATCCACTTGTTTTATTTAGAAAATCAATTGCACCTTCATTTGTAAAAACTCCATTTTCCATACAATATTTGTTACGAAATGCTTCAAAATCTTCAGAAAATTCGTCATTAGAACTCAATAATAAATTAAGTATTTTTACAACACTCATTGGATCTTCTGTGATAGGTGTTGCACTCATCAAAATTAATTTCAAAGGTATATGTGATGAATCATTTGCAGCTAATTCATATGAATGTTGCACCATATTCTTAAGAATGGTTGGATTCGGTTTTTCTAATGTAGATAATGTATTACTATATATTTTATGAATTTCATCAATAATAATTAAGGTTTTTCTAAAAGGATCTTTTTTACCATTGCGATTAACGATTTCTTGATACAATTTATTTTTTCCAGCAATCATATTTGTAAATTGTTTATATGAAATTGGTTGCATCCAATTATCGCCAACCATTTTCATTCTTTCAGCTTTAGTAGTAGGTATTGTTTGACCTTTTCTGACTTTTTCTTGAATAATTACATTACAAACACTGTCAAACATGTTTTTCCAAATATCTTGTTTCAAAGTATGTCTTGTTACCCATAATATAGTATAACCTTGTTTATCAAATGTAGAAGTTGCGGTTGCAATTGCGGTGCAAGTTTTTCCAGAACCAACACTATGATATAAAAACATACCATTATAAGGCGAAGCAGGAGTTAAAAAATCTTTAACAAAATTTTGCGTATTAGTAAATTTGATTAGTTTAGATTCCTTTTTACTCTTATCTTCAATACATAAGTTCTTAATTTCCATTTCCTCCCATTTGTAAGAATCGTAATGTTTTGCAACATATTCTTGCATTTCTAAATATGGTAATTTGTTTTTAGGAGGAATAGGTTTATACACGGGTGTTTTCGTTTTGATATCTTTATACTTATCAATAAAATCTTGAATAACTTCAATATTATGTTCGTGAATAGAATATGTTCTTTTGTAAAACTCATAAAGCTCGTAAAACTTTTTGCCATAAATTTTGAAAAAGTTTATAGGACTTGACCATAACATATTAATGATATTACAATATTCGGGAATTTTATCAATATATTGGCACAACTGTGCTTTTGGAAATTTATTAATTAAAGGTTTGACTAATTCTTTTTTACCAACCCATATTGCTGATATCAATAAAAGACCAGTATGTGTTTTTTCTAATTTTCCAACACATCTTAATTTACAATCAATTCTATCATCATTTGTATATATCTTACCCCGGATATTGTCAACAATTTTTATTCTGTCTGGACGTTTTGGTGATTTATTTTTTTCAATTTCATTGAGTCTGTTTGTTTGAAGTAAAGTCATAATATTATAAAATCGATTATTTGACAGATTTGAATGAATGTTTGTTGTTAATGATAAATCTGCTGCACTTGTTATAAGAAGTTCTTCAATATCAGCAACAAAATTCAAACTACTAATATTATTATTACAATGTTTCAAATATAGTTCATGTACATTGGTATCATTATCATACATCATATTGTATCTATATACATTCAATGGCCATCCTTTATTCGGTAAAAAATGAAGACCTGCTTGTCCGCAAAATCTCGTGCCTCTTCCAACAACTTGTGTCTGTTCTGCTTTTGTAATAAGAGGTTCTAATAAATGAACATATTTAACATCAAATACGTCGATACCCTCTTTAAATCCAGAATCAATAACCAAAAATCGTATGTTATCACCATATATATTATCAGGTCTTTCATTCATAGTATAAATAAGTTTCTTTTTCAACCCAACTGTCAATGGTTTTTTATAAACAGTTGATGTAGTTAATAAAGCAAATGTATTAGAAGATTTATTTACAATTTTATAATTATTATTATACGCTAATTTAAACCCATTGGATAAAAGAACAGAAGAAATCATTTTTGCACCATAAACACCTGCAACATCACTGTAAATAATATGTTTAAAAAGTTTATTATTTTCATCAAGATCTTTTTTATCAAGTTCTTCAATTTTTTTTATTAATTCATTCATTTTAGGTGATAATATCGGTAATCTATTGAGAACTTTTGTAGGATTAAAACTTGGTGAATCAAATTTATATTCGGCTTTTACGTTTCCCCATGAACTATTATTTCTAATGCATATTGCATTTTTGTTTTCGTTCTTTTTCATTTTCTATATTATCCTAATATTTTTTAATTATTTTTCTTCTGTTTCTTCTACTATTTTTTCTTTCACAAAAGCTGATAAAATGCCCAAAATTATCATCCATATTAATGATATTATTATAGAAATACTATACATAGCCGTATATAACCAACTTAATATATTACATCCACCAGATGTTAAACAATCAATCGAATATACAATAAATATTATAACTGGTCCTAAAAATATCACATGTAAAAACATGTACAAAAATCCCCAAAAACCGGCAGTAACAAAAGTTATGATTATAGTAAAAATAGACTGTATGATAAGTAAAACAAGAAGTATATTTGCTTGTTTTGATAAATTAAACATTTTCTATAATATTAATATATTTTTATTTGATTCAAACTGAAATAAATATTCTGACAGGTTTCTCAAGAAAAAATGTCACAGCATTCTCAAGATTTATCTGGATGTGAAGAGGTCGTGCTTTCTTCATTTGAGAGCAAAACAGGCATATCCCAAGATGTCAATGACATGACAATAGAATCAGGAGAATCAGGACATGTTTCTTCACAACTTTCTTCAAAGTCTGGAAGTTCTGGAAGTTCGATTCGTGTTGTAAACATCCCTGAATCATCTAAGACACGCAAGGCCGCAATGATTGCCAAAGAGAAGATGGCAGGAAAGAGGAAGTATTCTTCATCTTCTTCATCTTCTTCAGGATCAAGCTATCAGGTTGACAAAAAAAGTAAGAAGGATACGCCAAGTTCATCAAAAGTAGCCACATTGACAACCAATGGTGATGTGATAATGTATGGACTATTGGTCACCAAAAAAACAGGACAGGTCTTCTATCCACAAGACAGCTTGTTTGTCCTTCACGAGGAGAACGACGAATATACAGCGATGAAGAAACATGTCGCTGAAAACAAAACGAAGTGGGAATCTTTGGGACATCGTGTAGAAGTTGTTTTACATACTTTTCAAGGAATTATTCCCACTGTCATCGGTGGATTCACAAGAGGGTTCATGAAATCTTCCTACAAATAAGATGGTCAATAACCCTTCTATATTTTCATCCATATAATATAGAGTATGTTGACTTACAATGAAAATATGAAAAAATATTTTCATATCAAGAAAGATACCATTGAAGAAGAGTGGATGACGTATTTGAAAAAAACACAAGCACCATGCGTGTCGATATCTCATGATGTATTGAACAACTTAATGACTGTAGCTTTCGCATTCAAAGTAATCAATGTAAAGAACCCATTGAAAAAATTGGAAGTATATTCTAAAAATAAAAATATTCGTGACTATATTAAACAAGTAAATGAGTGTATGAGTACCATTGATATATTAAATCAACCTGCTAACATAGCAACACCGTATCATATGAGTGAATATGTTAAAAAGATGTTTCGTAAACATAAAGACGTCAATGTCAAAGTAATGAATTTATCACAAATTAAAAAAGAAAGACTTAATTTATTACATGCACTTGGTGATGGCAATTATAACCCGCCTTATTTTGTAATTTTGGAGAGAATTATTAAAAATAAACCGACAAAATGTATAATCGGAAAAGGCATAACATTTGATAGTGGTGGCGTCACAATAAAATCAGGTACGACAAATCATTTACATTATATGAAGATGGATAAAACAGGTGCATGTTATGGCGCTCATATTTTTAAATACATTGTAGAAAATACACAAGAGTCGTGTGTAGCACTTTTGCCATTTACAGACAATATTTTGTCATTGAAAACATTGAAACCTGGTGATATTGTAAAAAGTCACAGTGGAAAAACTGTGGAAATTTCAAACACTGATGCTGAAGGAAGATTAATTGTAGCAGATAGTTTGTCATTTTGTGAAAAATATAAACCAGATCTTGTTATAGATATAACAACATTTACAAGTACTCATTTTTCATGCGATGATTACGGTGTATTTTTCACAGAAGATCCAAAATTAAAGAAATTTATTGAAAGTAAATCATTAAAATTGAATGAACCAATAAGTCCTATACCGTCTCGTATAAACAAGACACATATTAAATCTTCTGTAGCAGATGTCAAAAACTCATCAAGAATTTGTAGAAACGCCTATAATGCATCAATGTTTTTACATGAATTTGTTCCAAAAGATACAAGATGGGTACACTTTGATATATCAAACGAAGTATATTTAAATAATGAAGAACTAATACCTAATGGAAAAGGATTTTTAACAATAATAGAAACCTTAAAGTTAAATATATAAAGAGTAATTACATTCATTTATAAAATGATTCCCAAGATAGTTCATCAAACATGGTATGATCATAATTTACCAAAAATATTTCAAGAAATATATAATGAAAATATGAAAAAGAATAGCGAATTTGAATTCAAATTATGGAGCGATAATGATGATGAAATGGTTATAGAAAAATTGTTAGAAAAAGATTTCCCGAAGATTATGGAAATTTTTAACAAATCAAAATTTGGTGTTCAAAAAGCAGATATAAAAAGGATTGCAATATTATATTATTTTGGAGGAGTTTATATCGATTTGGATATAATGTTTCTAAAACCTATAGATGATTTAATTAATTTCTATCAAAATGATGATATATTTGTTGCTTTAGAACCGGAAGAACAAACAATGAAAGTTTTCAATAAAAAAAATCTTCTATGTAATGCTTTCATTTGCGCTCCACCAAAACATATTATTATGAAAAAAGCATTGAACATAATAGAGGATTTATATAGAGAAAATGGAGATGCTATTTTAAATGTTTTCAATTGTTTCGGAGGAGATATCATAACAAAATCAATAGTCGATAACAATAAACAATGTTGTAAACTTATAAAAAGAAATTTAATTTATCCTATTTCAGATCCGAAAGTCGATCTTAAAAGATCTGAAAAAGATATTAAAATGTTAAAAACATGCGATTACGATGATGCATTTATGGTACATTATTGGATACATTCCAATTTTGAATCTAAAGAACTTATAAATAATTTCTCTTGGAATGATGAGAAAAACGTAAATCAGAATGTGTACAGATTTTTTCAAACTCTTTATACCACAAATAAATACTTAAAAGATTAATACAATTAATAATCAAATATGGAATATAATAACATTTTCGAGAATATAGACAGTTGTGACAAAAGTTATATTATTGGATATATTGGTAATAATATCACAAATATAGAATATAATGAAAACAAAGTTATAAAATTACAAATTTATATATCACCAACAAATCATCATATAACTACATATTTTGAACCAAAATATTGTACGCTCAATGACAAAAATGAAAATATTTACAGTATTGAATCCATTGATATGATAAATCATATTTTAAATAATTTATTCGAAGACATAAGTCAGGATTCTCAATTATCATTGAGTTATTTCACTTGTCCTGAAAATTGCAAATACAGTTTTCTGAGAGCATATTTCGAAAAACATTTCAATTTCTCTAAATCAGATAATACTATAACTGTAAATTTTGATTCAGACGAAAATCTTGAATTTTTCACAACAATAATGAATATCCCTTACACAAAAAATAATAAAAGTATTTTGTACATTGGAACAAATTACATTGATTTATTTGGAAAACTATATCAAGACGACGTTCCCAAAGATAACAGAATCTCAGAAATTTTTAAAGATATTGAAAGTATGGAAATAGTACTTGGGTATAAAAAACTAACAGACGATGCTTATATTCCAGCAAAAACAAACTATTCTGATGTAGGTCTTGATTTGACTGCAATTGGAATTTCAAAAAGAATAAATGATGAAACATTTCTATGTAAAACTGGAATAAGTTTGGAAATACCAGTTGGATATTATGTCGAAATTGTTCCAAGATCTTCAATAAGTAAGACTGGTTACATGTTATCAAATTCGATAGGTATAATTGATTGTTCATATAAAGGAGAATTATTAATTGCTTTGACTAAATCGAATAAAGATATAGGGGATCCAGAATTTCCATTGAGATGTTGTCAATTGATAATGAAAAAACAAATATTTCCTAAGATGAAAGAGATTTCATTGCTTACAGAAAGTACAAGAGGATCAGGTGGTTTTGGTTCAACCGGATAAGATACCATCAATATATTCTAAATTATTATTTATAAACAAATTATTTTTGGAAAAAGACTTGGAACATATCACGAATTTATCATGAAACATATTTTTAATTTCTTCTCTTACTAAAATATTATTGGTATTATATTTCCAAAAATACAATGGTTTGTATTTAAGTTTTTCAGTAGGATATGCAATATGTAAATCATCTAATATAAAATCAGATACATCTTGATTTTTTTCAACCTGAAAATCAATATTTGATTTCAACATAGTATGAATCATATTGGAATCCAACTCACAAATTGAATTGAAGAGCAATTTGTGATAATCTCTCCAAATATTAAATTTTAAAAGATTATGTTTTGAGATAGCTGTAAATAGTATATCACAATAATAGGTATTATTTATATAGAATTTATCATTTAAGTGTTGTATTATTTCAACATTTTCATTAAAAATCACCTTTCCATTCTTTTTTTTAAATTGTTCTAATAACCTTTTCTCAACCATTGAAACACTATTACTATTCAAAAAATAAGTAGTATTTTGTTTTGCAAAAAAAGTCAGAAATATATTTAAGAAATCAAAAATATTTATATTGTTCAAAAGATCTTTTAAATGAATATTTTCTAAATATTTGACTTCTTTATATGTCAAATATTTTTGAACAACATAGTAGGCACAAATATTATCAAAAAAACAAGATGGTACCTTTTTCAAAAAAGATTTCATTTTAATCAATATTGGAAAAAGTATTTCGTTATATTTTATTTTTTTCACTATTTTACCATGAATACCAAGTTGTTTTAATAATTTTATATATGTTGTATGACTACTATCATATAATCTACAATTATCATAATAATATTTACAATCATTTTTGCAAATATCTTTATTTCTTTCTATTATTGTCACATTATATCCATTTTTTAAATAAATCACACCAGCATATAATGCCGAAATATCACACCCTATTATAATTACATTTTTTTTCATTTAGTATATTAAGTATGAACTGTAATATCGCTATTTTAATTATAACTTTGCTAATTTGTTCTTATATATTGATAACAAATTGTTCCAAAATTAATCTTATAGTTGAATCGTTTGAAAATTCAGAAGATATTATAAATGATCTGAAATCTGAAATATCAGCTCCTATTGTCAAAACAAATCCATCAACAATATTATTTGATGCCCCTGGAACAGATGTAGACGGTAACGAAGTTCCTGCTGAAATAATAACACAATATGAAGAAATTGATACCAAAGATATGTACAAAAATATTTTAATGTCAGATGATATTAAAATAGATCCCGAACCAGTATCAGAACCAAAATATGAAATACTTGATACAATAATAAAAGAAGATAATAATCGTTTCAGAACTATACAATTCGAAAATCAAGAAAGAGAACTAATGCCAAAACCAAAAAAAGAAGTAAATTTGAAAGACAGATATAGCAGTAACTATATTGAAATACCAATGCAAGAAAGATCACTAAATATGTCAACATATCAACATGTATATAACAATAAAATTGATATAGATGATCCGATACAAGATTCTTATTTACCATATTCTTATAATAAGCAACATACAAAGTCAGTTGAACAAAATAACTTCGAATATGCAATCATATCAGTCTATAAGAATGTATTGAATAGAAATCCAACAAGTGATGAATTAGAAAAATATACAAATCAAATGATTTTAAATGAGATGGATGAATCTTTATTGAAAATTCATTTATTAAATACAGTAGAATACAGAAGAAATATTAAATTACAATCAAATGAAGTATCAAATGATATACAATATGAACATGCTAAAAAAGACCTTATATTTATAATTAGTAATTTATATATTGATGAGATCGGAAAAGAAATACCAAAAGGTATGTTGCTTCCATTGAAAGATATATGGATATATTTCCAAGGAAATCAATATTTATTCCGTGCATTTTTGGTACATAAAAACTATACATTATTTGAAAAGGAAGTAATGGAAACAAATCTATTATCAAAATCAAATTTATCAAGATTAATTGACAAATATTTCATATTATATGATTTGAAAATGACAGCAAATGATATTCAACGATATGATGTGATGTCAAGAAAAACAAAAAATACAATAGAAGGTAATAATGTTAAATCATTCAGAGGAGTAGATGAAAATGATATAAATACGGAAAACTTATATAAAAAAATAAATGAGAATGCAACAAAAGTAGAATTAAATTCAAATAAAGTAAAATACAATCTCGCATCAGATCTTCAAAAAACTAAAATTAGACTGAATGAAATTATGGGAGATATGAATGATTCAGTCTAATGGTGTTGTATTTATTTTCATTCCACAATATTCGACAGCTTTTTTATTATAATCTGTTTTGATATATATTCCAATATTTATAGACTCTTCCAATATCCATTTAAAATTATCCCAAAATTCTTGAGAATGTCCAATACTTTCTGTTGCTAAATGAGCAAATTCATGTAACACAACAAACATCATAGTATTAATATCAACCAAATTATTTTTATTTCGAAGACAGAGAACTATCTGTTCGCCTTTGTTAATAGAATAACTTGTATATCCAGAGTTTTCATCTCCTTCTTTGAAACGATTAGGATTATAATTCTTTTTCAACATAACAATTCTTTGATCATCTGATGGATAAGTATTTTCAAGATTTTGCATGAGTAAATCTAATTTACTTCTTATAGTTGCAATCAAATTGGCAGCATTTAATGAATCTTCTCTATTTTGTACTAAATAAACATTATCATCTATTGTACTTGTGACTTTTTCTAAATTTTCATCAAAAAATACATAATAAAATAAAAATCCAAACAATACTAAAACTGAGAATATGAGTAGTCCTTCTATTCCAACATCCATTCTACATAAATGAAAAATAAAAAAAATGATGTTAAAGATAATATATTATTATTATATAAATGGAATTTCCTAGAAAAGAACCATCAAAATTAAATACAAACAAAGAATTGCAAATTCAAATAACAGACTGGTATATTCCAGAAAATGATAGAAGTCGTTCTAAACCAGACTCTGTAGAAGAGGCTGAATTTTATACAATATGTTTGTATGGAACAACTAAAAAAGGAGCTACTGTTAGTATTCGTGTTACAGGTTATGAACCATATTTCTATGTTAAACCACCAGAATCATGGGAAACATATACAGATAACAAATTTATAACAGAAACTAAACTTATAAAATCAACTTTATTGGAAGATAAATACCCATGTGTTTTCAAGGGTTCAAAATACAACAGAAAAATAACCAAATCTGGATTTGAAACTCATTTATCAAATGTTTCTATGATTAAAAAAAAGGATTTCTGGGGTTTTACAAACAATAAGGAGTTCAGATTCATCAAGATAACTGTCAAATCATTGTTTATGTATAACAACTATAAATACTATTTTGAAAGTTTGAAACAAAAAGGGTTCAAAATGTATGAAAGTAATATCGATCCATTCTTGAGATATATTCATGAAATGGATATCAAACCATGTGGATGGATTTCTGTAGTAGATTATCTTGAAGAAGATAATGATAATTATGAAACAAGATGTGATTATAATGTTGTTGTTGAAAATACAAATATATCAGCTATCGATAATAACTCATTTGCACCACTTTTAATTACATCATTTGATATTGAATGTACAAGTAGTCATGGTGACTTCCCTGTTGCAAAAAAAGATTATAAAAAGGTAGCACAAGATTTTGCACAAGTTGCCAAAGCAGGATATTCAATTACAACAGAATTCTTATTGTATTGGTTTGAGAAGATATTAAAAGAAAAGGATGTTGAAGTTGAGAAGAATTTGATTATAAATAAGGTATTTGTGAAAAATAAAAAGGAATACAAATTTGATAACTATAAAGAAAAGATTGAGAAAAAAAGTAACCAAATCATAAAATACCTCGATGATATTTCAAATTATATAGAACAAGATGATGATGTTGAAAACGAAGAAAATATCAAACCAAATACTGTAAAAGAACAAAATATCATAATAAATTCATTAAATGATATTTTTATGGAAATTCTACCACAATTGGAAGGAGATAAGATTATTCAAATTGGCACGACTGTACACAAATATGGTTCTGATAATATTGTCTACAAAAATATTATATCATTGAATTCTTGTAATAAAATTACAGATGCTGATGTAATAGAATGTAAAACAGAAACCGAAGTTTTGAGAGAATGGAAAAATCTTATTATTCGTTTAAATCCAGACATTTTGACAGGATACAACATATTTGGTTTTGATATGGAATATATCTGGAACAGAGCTGAAGAAAATAATTGTGTAGATGAAATATTTCAAGGATTGGGTAGAAATATTTCAAGAAAATCAACATTAATAAAACAAGAACTATCGTCTTCTGCACTTGGTGATAATATTTTGAAATATTTTGATATGGACGGAACTGTTGTTATTGATCTTCTCAAAATAGTTCAAAGGGATCATAAATTAGATAGTTACAAACTTGATAATGTTTCATCAATCTTTATAGGTGATAAAAAAGATGATCTTAAACCATGTGAAATTTTTCAGAAATTCAAAGGTTGTGCAGAAGATAGATGTACAATTGCGAAATATTGTATCCAGGATTGTGCTCTTGTAAACAAACTCATTCATAAATTGAAGATTTTAGAAAATAATATTGGGATGGCAAATGTATGTCTTGTTCCTCTCAATTATCTTTTCAAAAGAGGACAAGGTATAAAAATCTTTTCACTTGTTGCCAAGCAATGTATGGACAAGGGATTTCTCATTCCTACTAACAAATATTCAGATTATCAAAGAGAAGGTGAAATGGATGGTTACGAAGGAGCTGTTGTACTCGATCCAAAGGAAGGTATATATTTGAATGAACCAATTGTTGTATTTGATTATGGATCACTATATCCATCATCGATGATTGCCAGAAATTTATCACACGATTGTTATGTTATGAATGACAAATATATAGTCGATGATCCAAATATTGATTATATTAAAGTTTCATATGACGAATATACAGGAACTGGTGATAAAAAAACAAAGACTGGTGTAAAAGAATGTGTTTTTGCAAAATATAAGGATGGGAAAAAAGGTGTTATACCAGACATCTTATGTATGTTGTTACAAGAAAGAAAAAGTACAAGAAATAAAATAGAATATAAAACTGTAACAACAAATGATGCTACCTATTCTGGAATTATTTCAGAAAAAGGAGGTATTATTACAATTGATGATAATGGTAAAAAACACAAGGTTAAGATTGCTGAAATTATTAAACAGCACGATACATATAACAAATTTGAACAAGATGTTTTAGATGCTTTACAACTTGCTTACAAAATTACGGCTAATTCTCTTTATGGACAGATTGGTGCTAAAACTTCGCAGATATATCTGAAAGATATTGCAGCATGTACAACAGCAACAGGTAGAGAAATGATAATGTTAGCTAAAGATTATGTTGAAACACACTATAATGCAAATGTTATTTATGGTGATAGTGTTATGCCATATACACCATTGACATATACTACAGGAGGATCTATTAAGGTTACCACATTTGAAAAAATGGAAGGGGACTGGTTTCCTTACACAAATTTCAAATCAAATGACAATAATATATCTAATAAAGAACAATTTATACCAAATTACATATTTGTATGGACTCATGAAGGATGGGCCAGGATAAAGAGATTTATAAGACATAAAACTACTAAAAAAATATATCGTGTTATCACAAATTCTGGTGTTATTGATGTGACAGAAGATCACAGTTTATTGGATGAATATGGTGAAGTTATTAAACCAAATGATTGTAAAATTGGTCAAAAATTACTTCATAAAGTTCCAAATATATCAGCTGGTAATAATAGTTTTGATGAGGATATTGCATATATATATGGTGTATATGTTGCTGCTGGAAAAATATATAAATATGACAATATGGAAATTTTCGAAGTAACAAGTACTGAATACGAAAGTCTATTTAAATTTAAGACAATTATGGAACAAAAGTTTGATATACATTTGAAATTAGTCTACTTTAACAACAAATATATGTTGAAAAAAGAAGATTATGAAATCAAAATCGCAAATATATTTGATTGTTGTCATTTCGATGGTCACAAGATTGTTCCAGAAATAATTATTAATTCGTGTGAAAATGTCATAAAATCTTTCAAAACAGGTTATTTCAAAATACACGATAGATATATCTTCAAATTAGACCAACAAGCACTTGCACAATCATTTGTAATACTTGAACAGATGATAGGAAATTCTTACATATACAATGTTAATGATAATAATATCTATTTCATATATCAATATATATCTTTTGAAGATATATATCGTATTGTTGATATTAAACTATTACATGATTCTTATACAGGATTTGTATATGATATAGAAACTGAATATGGTGTATTTCATGGAGGAATTGGAAATCTTATAGTTAAGAATACTGATTCTATATTCTGTTCATTTCCATTGAAGACAAAAGAAGGGAATGAAGTATATGGTAAAGAAGCTTTGCCTTATGCAATAGAAGTTGGTAAACATGTTGAAAAAAATATTGTATCCATAATGCCTTCTCCTCAAAAACTCAATTATGAAAAAACACTATATCCATTTATCTTATTTAGTAAAAAACGATATGTTGGAAATCTATATGAGTTTGATGTCAACAAATTTAAACAGAAATCCATGGGAATTGTTTTAAAACGAAGAGATAACGCTAATATAGTGAAAAAGATATATGGAGGTATAATTGATATAATTTTGAATAAACAGGATTTGAAAGAATCTATTGTATTTTTGAAAGAAGAACTCACTAATCTTGTTGATGGAAAAACACAAATAGATGATCTGATTATTTCAAAAAGTCTAAAAGGTTCATATATTGATGCTACAAAAATTGCTCATAAAGTTTTAGCAGATCGTATTGCTGAGAGAGATCCTGGTAATAAACCACAGGTAAATGATCGTATACCATATGTTTATATCTATGCACCTGATGCAAAATTACAAGGTGATAAAATAGAGAATCCTGATTATATTTTGGCGAATAATTTGAAAATTGATTATTTGCATTATATAACCAATCAGATTATGAATCCTGTATTACAGTTATATGCACTTTGTCTCGAAGAATTACCGAACTACAATGAAGATGTTGATTATTGGATTCATGTAGAAAATGATTTGAAAAAGAAACCATTGTATCAAAATGATATAAAAAGAAAAAACAGAATGGAAAATCTGAAATTACAAAAAGTGAAGGAATTATTGTTCAACGAGTTCATAGAAAAGTTAAGTGAACCGAAAGTCAAAAAGGTTAGAAAAACACCCATAAAAAAAGGTAAGGTCGAAATAGGAGATAATATAGATAAAACAATAAAGAAAAAAGAAAAGAAAGCTAAGGTTGAAATTATTGAAAATAAAAACGAAATTCAAGAAGTTGAAACCAAAGCAGAAATAGTTCCAAATGCAACAATTAAGGTAACATTGAAAACAAAAACCAAAAAGATTGAGAGTATAGCATATATATTTGAGGGGAAGAATAAGATATGGAAATATACAAATGAAGAAGGAAAGACCAAAGATGATGAAATAATCTATATAATATCACAAATGATTGAATTTGCAAAACCTAAAAATATGAAACTTGTAATTGATATCAATTCTGTTCCATTCAAAAAAGATTATATGAGAAGTTTGCTTGATTATAAAGAGATTGAGAAAAACGTTGATGAAAATGTTGTTCAAAAATCAATTGATGAAAATGACGTAGGTCGTTATAAAAGTATACATAATATATTCAAATATGAAAAACTCATTCAACAAAAAGAGCATTTTACAATAAAACAATAAACAAACTATTTTAGCAGAAATGTTAAATCCGTTATTAAAGTTAACATATGAAGTGATACAATATATTTATCTATTTTTGATTTAGGAATATAATCACCGAAACCAACTGTTGATGTTACAGTGAGTGAAAAGTAAATTGCATCAAAAGGTGTTTCAAAATTCATTGGATTTCCTGCGAAATACATTAAAATATAAATGATTGAAAATATTATAAAGGTTCTTATCATCTTTTTTACTTTATATAAATATAAGAAAAAACCAATATATTTATAAGTAATGATTGAACATAAACAAATGAAAAATATGGATGGGAATTTATATAATGTGAAAATAATAAAATCATATGAAACCCCTAATGAAAACAAATTACAAAATAAAATTGAAAAAAAAGAATATGATCCGTTATGTGCGTGTTTTGTAAATGTTTTTTGATATAAAAACAAATGTTATATACAATTATAGAAATGTCACATAACATAAATAATTTTTCATATCAACAACCTTCGGAAATACAGAAACCGATAATGGTTCAACAACCTCAAATGGTTCAACAACCTCAAATGGTTCAACAACCTCAAATGGTTCAACAACCTCAAATGGTTCAACAACCTCAAATGGTTCAACAACCTCAAATGCTACAACAACCTCAGATGGTTCAACAACCTCAGATGGTTCAACCAAGAATTGTTCAACAATCAATTCAACAACCAGTATTTCGCTATGATCCAGTAGAATATATTCATCACACAAATGTAAAACAACCAGTTCAAAATACAAGAGATATTGGTAATTTGATAGATAATACTTTAGGAGAACACCTTGATGATTCAGAAATCAAGATGCTAAAATCAAAAATAAATGACTTGGAGAATGAACTAACAAATGTTATTCAAAAGAAAGTAAGGAAGTGTTGCATTGCTTTATAATTTGTAATGAAAATACTCTAATATTTTAATTGCCTTTTCATTACCAATTTTTTCCAATTTTGATAAAAGTTTTATTTTATCTGAACTGTTATTTAATGCAGAGAACAAATCGTGTAGCGATGGATACGTATTCGCAATAATTCTGGCAATATTTATTGAAATTGATGGTATTTGTGATAATTGCATTAAATAACAGGTTTCTGGAGTTATGTTTTTTATTTTTTTCATTTTGACATTATCCATATAATCTCCTTTTTTCTTAACAAATTTTTCAGGTTTATCAACCATTTTAGTACATAATGTTAATATAAATGTAGCTGTTTCTTCTACATCATTTGTAAATACTAAATGTATATTATCTCGAAAAATTGAATACAAATATATAGAAGATAATAAATCTTTTTTGAATTGTCGGGTAGATAGGATATTATCCCCTTCTATGATATATGTTATATGTGAACCAGATGAAAGTAATCTGTATTTTTGTTCTTGATATCTACCATCTTTTACAGATGCTAATAAATCAGAAACTGTTTTTCTTTCGAAAATATATTTCGTGTTACAAGATACAATAATATCTCCAATATCAAGTTGTTTTTTTTCAATACTTATGTAATCTTTATAAATATCAAGATCTCTCTCTATAATAGTATTGAATAAAGATGATTCTCTGCTGTCAATTGTTAATTCTATCATTTGATATATATATGACGAATATCTTATATATTAATATTTTTTAATTCAAAACTGGAATTTGGTCGAAATAAAGATTGTCGGAGTCTTACCATATTGTCATCATCAATAAACGGATTCGAAATGATTTCTTGAAAAGAAGTCTTATTTTTTTTAACAATATGTTTATTCAACCATCTTATTTGAAAAAGAATTGAAAACATTCCACATTCTGTATTTTTAAATTGATGTTTTTTATTGTTTGTTATAATATTGAATTTTTTACGAGGGTACATAGTTTCACATTGGATTTGAATAGAGTTCATAAAGTCTCTTAAATATATAGGAATTTCTTTTTGACCCGAACTATCATAATAATAAGCACCATATGTAGGTAGTTTTGGATTAATAACAATAAAAGTGGATGTCCAATGTGAACCAGGTTCATCATGTTTATCAAGATTTGTAACGAATCCAATGAATGAATGTTTTTTAGATAATTGTTTTATATCAATAGTACAAAATTTACTATACATACATGTTCCATTAGAATCACTCATTGAAAAATCAATTGGAAAAACACCAAGTAAGTTGTATTTAAATTTAGGATCGTTTTTATACTGTATCAAAACGTTTTGAATTTCAAAGTTTGAAAGCCATGTTCTGGGATTTCTGTACCAACTAGCAGGTCGTTCTGGAATTAATTCAATATTTTCATATTTTTTAATATCTTTTATAACTTTCGTGCTGGTATTCAGTTTTCTAATGATATAAGGCCAGTGCCAATATTGATCTTGAACCTTATATTTCTTCATTTTTTGTTTCAAAGATTTATATATATTTTTGTCAATAATAATCTTATCATTCTTATCTGACGTGGATTTATTATAATATAACGCAAGTTTTTTCAAAAAAATATCAGAAAAATGTTTTTTGAATTTTTCATTACTGGGAGAGGTGTACATATCGAAACGTTTTGTACCTAATCAATTATAATATTATATATAATATGAAAATGAAAAAATGATTTTTATATAAAATATTTTTAATATACATATTTTAAGATAAATACCTGAAGTTATGGGGGTAAGGGATGATCTCAATTCGTTTATCAACAAATTCAAAGTTGACAAAGGAATTCCTTTTACTAACACCAGTTTAGGATACCCGAAAGCATCGTATTCAATACCAGATGAACATTATGATAAATTTATTGATCTATATGGGATGGCACTTATAAACGGTATTGATCTTCATTTTACAGAAAAACCAAAGGATCCAAGTCCTATTAGAGTGGATTTGGATTTTAGATTTCCACTAGATGAAACATCCTATATTGTCGATGAATTATCTGGAAAAAAAATAATAAAAAGGGTATATAATAGAGATCATGTTCATAACATAATTGATAAATATTTTCATATAATAAATAAAATAATCGATATAAATCCAGAAGAGAATATAGCATATGTAATGGAAAAA
>Ga0222715_10000450_pt1 | contig 40707 bp, 33 predicted proteins | sample C33_9DmetaG_FD_165056 | JGI IMG/M metagenome (GOLD analysis project Ga0222715, IMG submission 165056) | Estuarine water microbial communities from San Francisco Bay, California, United States - C33_9D | ecosystem: Environmental > Aquatic > Marine > Unclassified | place: USA: California...
AAAATACTCTTCAATACTTTCTTTTGTAAGATGAATAATTTCTACTTTGAATTTATCTGCAAAATACCCCCACAGTGACTTTTCAATTTCTTCAAAGAAATTTTCGTAATTATTCTCCTTGATGTATGCTTTTGCTTTTTTGAGTTTTTTGTTTGCAATTTTTCTAGCAGCTTTGTGCTTGTAATCACTCAAACTATTTGATTTTCCTAAGTTTAATATTTTATAAATTTTACTAAAAAATATAATTAATATTGGAAGAAAAAATAAAATATAATACATTAAGTGATTATCTTTTTTATTATATTTTTTTACGAGTAATGATGTGGTTTTAATATAATTGATGTCTTTTTTTGAGGGTTCAATTTTTTGTTGGCTGAAGCTAATTGCAGAACCTTCATTATCATCACTTTTTAGAACTTTTATTGTATGTTTTTTTGTTTTTTGATTTACGTATTTTTTTGTTTTTGGACTGTATGAAATAAATTCGTAAGCTGGTATTTCATAATTTCCTTTAAATCTTGGAATCAGTAAATATTCGAAACTTTTAATACTTCTTTTATTGCCCCCTTCAAATATTTTATCAGAAACTTTTGGGTCATAAACTTCAAAATCATCTGGAAAATTAATTTTAAATGGTTCAATTAGTTCAATATTACCAGTTCCGGTTAATTTTATTTTTAAAGTAATAGCATCATTTGCTTTTAATTCGCTCTTATCAATTTCTGAAGAAATTTTGAAATTACCAACAGCACCAAAAAAACCTTTTGGTTTTGGTTTTGGAAGTTCTTTAACATTAATTTTTAACGTTTTAGAACTTATTATTTCTTCTCTTGTATTATAAGAATTAAAAAAATTAGCAAAAGGGTCCCTTCTGTTATTTTGGTTTGCTATTCTGATACTACAGCTAACTTGCATGGGGTCAATAATTAATTCTCCTGATTTTTGAGCTGTAAGAACAGATTTTTTAATTATAGCTGTATTGTATGGTACACCATTTATCACCTCTCTTTTAAATCTACTAGATGTTTCCAAGTCTTTTTTCCAAAATCCATTGAGATTTGGAAGTGAGCTTAATTCTGTATTTTCTAAATCTAATCTAGTATGAAGTTTGTAGCTTACAATGATTTGCTCTCCAACAGTAATGTTTCTTTTGGTCGCATTAACTGAAATATATAAATTGTCAGATATTGAATTACTTTTTTGTTTTTGCTGATTATTTGCTTTAAGAATTTTAATGCTTACCGGTTCACTAATAATTTCTTTTTCATTAACAAATACAGTTGCTGATGGAATAATTAAAGTTCCTTCTTTTAAGGGTGTTAAATAGTATGAATATGTAGTGGTAACTTCACTTTTACTTTTTCCATTAACAAAACTATAGCTACTTGAAGAACTAGAGTTTGGTCCACTTAATAATTTAAAACCTGTAAAAGTTGGTCCTATAAAATTTTTAGCTTTTGCATTTACACTATATTTAATAAGAATTTGTTCACCAATTATTGCAGGGTTTTTGTCGCTGGTAACTTTTAGAGTTTGCGCATCACAGAAAGAAATACAAAATACTAAAATAGATATGTTTATTAATTTTTTCAATCTACCAGTCTTTTAAAATTTTAATTTTTTGACCTTTAACTTTTTTCTTCTGAAGTTTTTCTTGCAATTCTTTTTCTTTTTGTTGTAAAGCTTCAAGCATTTTTTCAGCATCTTTCTTACTCATTTCTTCTTTTTTCTCTTGTTGCTGATCTTGTTGTTGATCTTGTTGTTGGTCTTGTTGTTGATCTTGTTGTTGATCTTGTTGTTGATCTTGTTGTTGATCTTGTTGTTGATCTTGTTGTTGATCTTGTTGTTGATCTTGTTGTTGATCTTGTTGTTTTTTCATTTTTTGAGCATAGGCAAGATTATATCTTGTTTCCTCGTCGTTTGGATTTAAACGTAATGAACTTTTATATTCTTCGATAGCTTCTTTTAATTTGTTTTCTTTTAAAAAGGAGTTACCTAAGTTATGATTAATTCTAGCTAGATCTTCATTGTTTCTGGCATTGTCTTTGAGTGCATCAAATAGTGATGTCGATTCTTCAAATCTATTTTGTTTGTAAATAGCATCTGCAAGATTAAAAGCTGCGTTAAAATAATCTTGATCTTTTTCTAGTGATTTTCTATACTTCATTTCAGCCATATTGTAACTACTATCATTATAGAGGCTATTACCCTCTTTAATTAATTTTTTTTTGTTTTGAGAAAAACAAAAAATACTATTAAAAATTATGGCTAGTGTTAATAAATTTCTAAGCATTATTTAAATAAATTAATTTTAGTTTTAATATTACTTTTTCTTTCTAAGAAAAAGAGGTTTAAAATTAAAAGAACTAATGATATTCCAATAAAGATTTGAAACCTATCTTTAAAGTTCGTGAAAACCATAGTGCCAATTTCTTTTTTTTCCATTTTATTTATTTCTTCAAATAGTGAAGATAATCCAGACTTTGAGTTGTTTGCCCTAACATATGTTCCTTCTCCTGCTAATGCAATTTCTTTGAGCATAGTTTCATTAAGTTTTGTTATGATTACATTTCCTTCTCTATCTTTTCTAAACTCAGAGGTGCTTCCGTATTTATTATATATTGGTATTGGTCCACCTTTTGTTAGTCCCATTCCTAAAGTATGAATATAAATACCTTCTTCTCTTGCCTTTGTAGCTGATTCAATTGCTTCTTCATCATGAGTTTCACCATCGGTAATAATAATTATTGCTTTGCTCTGTGTATTTTCTTTATCGAAGGATTTTGCGCATAAATCAATAGCATTACCAATTTTTGTTCCCTGTGTTGGGATAATACTTGTATTTACTGTAGAAAGAAATAATTTAGCAGCGGAATAATCTGTAGTAATTGGCAATTGAACATAAGCTTCTCCAGCAAATACAACTAGCCCAATTCGATCTCCTTCTAATTTGTCAATCAATCTCGAAATTGCTTGTTTTGCACGCTCTAATCTATTTGGTTTGATGTCTTGTGCCATCATCGAATATGAAAGGTCTATTGCAATCATTAAATCAACTCCTTCTCTTTTAACTTCTTCCATTTTAGTTCCAACTTGAGGATTACTAAGACCTATGATTAGAAATAATATTGCTAAAACAAAAAGTGTATTTTTTATTCTTTTTCTAAAAATAGAGTGGGATTGCATTAATTGATTAACAAGGGCAATGTCTCCAAACTTTAGAATTGATTTTTTTTGCCATTTAGAATATAAAACAACCCCAATTATTAGTATTGGTACTATAGATAATAAATATAAAAATTCAATATTGTCGTATCTTAACATTATGGAATTTGTTTTAAATAAGAGGTTTCTAATATAAATCCAAAAAGAAGTAAAAAAAGTGCTGGTAAGGCAAATCTTAAAAACTCTTCTGATCTTTTGTGAAATTCTGTGACTTCAATTTTAGATTTTTCTAACTTGTCAATGTCTTTATATATTTCTTTTAGTTTGCTATTGTTTGTTGCACGAAAATATTTACCATCTGTAACAGAAGCAATATCCTGCAATGTTTTTTCATCTATTTGAACTTCAACATCTTGATACTGTATTCCAAAAGGGGTTTGAAATGGATATGGTGCAAATCCTTCAGTTCCAACTCCTATTGTGTAAACTCTGATCCCAAACTTTTTAGCAATTTCAGCAGCAGTAAATGGAGCAACAACTCCTTTGTTATTTACACCATCGGTTAATAAAATTATTACTTTGCTGATTGCTTTACTATCTTTTAATCTGTTCACAGCTGTAGCAAGACCCATTCCAATTGCAGTTCCATCTTCAACCATCCCGCTTTTTACATCTTTAAATAAATTAGTTAAAACATTATGGTCAGTGGTCAGAGGGCATTGTGTGAAACTTTCTCCACTAAAAATTACTAATCCTATCCTATCATTTATTCTTTTTGAAATAAAATCGACAGCAACATCTTTTGAAGCTTCAAGTCTATTTGGCTTTAAATCTTCAGCCAACATACTACCAGAAATATCCATAGATAATACGATATCAATTCCTTCTGTGGTACTTTCTTCCCAATTAGTAGAAGATTGAGGTCTAGCTAGAGCAAAGATTAATAAACAGCAAGAAATTAACTTTATAAAAATTGGTAAATTTCTTAATTTAATTTTTAGAGTTTTTATATGTTTAATTGACTGAGTATTAGAAAAGATAATTTCACTGCTTAAATTTCTTTTTTTAAGTAAAAGCCAGATGATATAAGCTAGAGGAATAGCTAATAAAAATAAAAAATCGGGATTTATAAAATTATACTTACTCATTTGTATTATCAATGAATTTAGTTTGATTAACAAACTTTATACTTAGCTTAATGCACTCTATATTTTCATTATCGGTAGGTCTGCTTTTAGCAAACTTTGCCAAATCAGATACTTCAAGGATCTTCTTCAATTCGTTAAAAATTTCAACTGAAATATTATTCTTAATGCGATCTAAAATTTCATATGTTGTTAATTCTAAAGCAATAAAATTATAGCGATTCTCAATATATTTTCTTAATGATTCAGATATTTCTGAGTGATATTCTTTAATTTTTCCAGACTGCCAAAGTTCTTTGTTTTCAATTTTTGCAAGTTCTTCTAAAGCCAACAAATGAGGAGGTATAATTTTTCTAACTTCTTTTATTTCTTGCTGATTTGACTTTTTCTTATAAAACTTTTTAAATAAATAAATAGTAAGAACTAATAAAAGAGCAATCAAAATCCAAACTAAAAAGTCAGCAAGGACATATTCAGGATTTAGTGGCTCTTTAATATCTTTTATTTCAGCTTTTTGATCAATTAATACTGAAAATACATTAATAATCAAGGCATTAGTAGAAATTTGATTGTTAATTTTGAATGGAGGTATATAATACGATCCACTATCCCATGATGTAATAACATATTCTTGTTTTAAAGAATAAATATCTTTATTAATAATGGTGTCAATTTCTAATTTCTCAATAATTTCAATGCCTTTAACAATTGAGTCATTAAATACAGGGAAATTATTTGTTAGTTCAAAATCATTTAATTCAACCGTAAATCTAATTTGTTGTCCAATCAAAATAGAGTCTTTATCAATAAGATAATTAGCAGACTGACTAAATAAATTTAGAGATAAAATGCAACAGAATAAAACTAAAAACCTTGTCTTTATCATTTTCTTTTTCCTCGGCTTTTAAAAAAATTAATTAACGGTTTTACATAGTCTTTTCCGGTGGAAACATCAATCATATCTACTCCACATCTAGGGAATAACTTTAATAGCTCAAAATATTTCTCCTTTTGTTTTTTTGCATAAACATCTCTTACTTCTTTTGATGAGGTATCAATAAATGTAATGCTTTTGTCTTCAGCATCTTTAAGTGGAATAATTCCAACATTAGGCAGGCTATTTTCTCTTTCGTCATTTAATCTTAAAGCAACTATATCATGTTTTTTTGCAGCAATTTTAAGAGGTTTTTCAAATTCAGGACTAATAAAATCAGAAAGTACAAAACAAATGCATCTTTTTTTCATAACATTATTAAAATACTCTATTGCCTGTGAAATATCTGTTTTCTCTTGTTTGGGTTTAAATGCAATAATTTGTCGAATTATTCTTAAAATATGACTCTTCCCTTTTTTTGGAGGAATAAATTCTTCAATTATATTTGAAAAGAAAATAACACCAACTTTATCATTGTTTTTAATTGCAGAGAATGCAAGAATGGCTGCTATTTCAGTAGCAACTTCACGTTTAAATTGTTTGTTAGTTCCAAAATTTCCAGAGCCTGAAACATCAACTAACAGCATTACAGTCATTTCCCTTTCTTCTTCAAAAACTTTAATAAATGGAGAGTTGTATCTAGCGGTTACATTCCAGTCTATTGACCTTACATCATCACCAGCTTGATATTCTCTGACTTCAGAAAAAGCCATACCTTTTCCTTTAAAAGCTGTGTGGTATTCTCCGGCAAAGATATGATTTGAGAGACCTCTAGTTTTTATTTCTATTTTTCTAACTTTTTTTAATAAAGCGCTTGTACTCATTTATGGAATCTCAACGGCATTTAGGATTTCAGTAATAATATTTTCTGTTGTAATATTTTCTGCTTCTGCTTCATAAGTCAATCCAATTCTATGTCTAAGAACATCAAAACAAAGGGATCTTACATCCTCTGGAATAACATATCCTCTTCTTTTTATAAATGCATACGCTTTACATGCTGATGCAAGATTAATACTTGCTCTAGGAGAAGCTCCAAAAGAAATCATATCATTTAATTTCTCTAAGCCGTATTCTTGAGGATTTCTAGTTGCAAAAACAATATCAATAATATATTGTTCGATTTTTTCGTCCATGTAAATCTCTTTTACAAGATTACGAGCTTTTAGAATTGAATCAGTTTTTACAACTGAATTTGGTGTTGGAAAAGATTTTGCAAGGTTATGTCTTACAATTAATTTTTCTTCTTCTTTTTTAGGATAATCAATTACTACCTTAAGCATAAACCTATCAACTTGAGCTTCTGGAAGAGGGTAGGTTCCTTCTTGTTCTACAGGATTTTGAGTTGCCATTACTAAAAATGGTTTTTCCAGATCAAATGACTCACCGCCAATTGTTACTTGCTTTTCTTGCATTGCTTCCAAAAGTGCTGATTGAACTTTTGCGGGTGCTCTGTTGATTTCATCTGCAAGAACAAAATTTGCAAAAATTGGACCCTTTTTAACAGAAAAAATTTCATTTTTTGGACTGTATATCTGAGTTCCAATTATATCAGCGGGCAGTAAATCTGGAGTGAATTGTAGTCTGCTAAATTTGGCATCAATAGTTTTAGATAATGTGCTAATTGCTAAAGTTTTTGCAAGACCAGGAACTCCCTCAAGCAAAACGTGCCCATTAGCTAATAAAGCAATCATTAGTCTTTCAGTCATATTTTTTTGACCGACAATGACTTTATTCATTTCCAGCATTATTATATCAATAATTGCACTTTCTTTATTGATTTTTTCATTTAATTCTTTGATATCAGTATTTAGTATTTCAGTCATAATTCAATTTTTAGGAATGCAAAATTAATATACAAGATTTTATTTTCAAAGCTCAACGAACAAATTTTAATTATCGTATATAATGGTTAGCTTTTTTTACTTTTGCAATCAATTTCTAAAGATGCGATATTTTATTGATATATCATATGATGGTTCTAATTATCATGGTTGGCAAATTCAGCCAAATGCTGTTACTGTCCAGCATCAAATTAATTTAGCATTCTCAACAATTCTAAATGAAGAAATTAATGTTTTGGGTGCAGGAAGAACTGACACAGGAGTACATGCAAAAAAAATGATTGCACATTTTGATACAAATCAAGCTATTGACTTTCAAAAATTTAAATATAGGATTAATGGTTTTTTAAAGAATGATATTTCACTAAATGATATTTACAAAGTAAAAGAAGATGCTCACGCACGTTTTTCTGCAACATCTAGAACTTATGAATATTGCGTATCAAGAACAAAAAATCCCTTTTCTACAAATTCTTATTTTCTCACAAAAAATCTTGATGTTGAAAGTATGAAAAAAGCATGCAAATTTTTGCATGGAAATCATGACTACACCTCATTTGCAAAATTGCACAGTGAAAATTATACAAATAATTGCGAAGTATATATTGCTAATTGGAAAGAAGATGAAACTTCTCTTGTTTTTACTATAAAAGCGAATCGTTTTTTGAGAAATATGGTTCGAGCAATTGTTGGTACATTAATTGAGGTTGGTGAAGGAAAAATTTCTTTTAGTGATATTAAAACTATATTGTTGTTAAAAGATAGAGCAAAGGCCGGTTATTCTGTTCCAGCCAATGGACTTTCACTTATTGATATTGAATACCCTAAAAACATTCTAATATGAAAGAAACAAAAACAGGTCAAGTATTAGATATTTCCTTGCTTTTTAGGGTTGTTAGATATGCAAAACCTTATAAGAAACAATTTATTATAGCCGCAACTGCTGCTATTTTATTGTCTTTTTTAGGTCCCGCTAGACCAATGCTTATAAATTATGCTATTGATAATTTTATCATAATAGCGGACCCTCAAAACTTACTAAAAATAACAATCCTTCTAATTGCTCTATTATTTTTGGAAGGCTTCATACAGTTTTTTTACATATATCTTTCAACTTGGATCGGACAAAATGTAATCTTAGATTTAAGAAAAAAAATATTTAAACATATTATGTCTTTGAAGATGAGCTTCTTTGACAAAACTCCTATAGGAACCTTAGTTACGCGCGCTGTTTCAGATATTGAAACTATTGCAGATATTTTTTCAGAAGGTCTTTTAGTAATTATAGCTGAACTTCTTAAATTAGTTATTGTTATTGCTGTAATGTTTTACACTGATTGGAGATTGTCATTAATTGCTTTATTAACAGTTCCAATTTTATTGGTTGCTACAGCATGGTTTAAAAGAAATATTAAAGCTTCATTTCAAGCTGTACGTGATAAGGTTTCTGCAATTAATTCTTTTGTTCAAGAACATATTGTTGGTATGAATATCGTGCAAATATTTAATAGGGAAGAAGCAGAATTTAAGAAATTCAAAAAAATAAATGAGGATCATAGAGATGCACATGTAAGATCCATATTTTATTATGCAGTTTTTTTTCCTGTTGTTGAAGTTTTATCTGCCGTATCAATTGGTTTAATAGTTTGGTATGGTGGAGAGGCTATACTGTCAGGGAATGATATGACTCTAGGAAAAATAATTGCATTTATACTATATATACAAATGATGTTTCGTCCAATCAGACAACTAGCAGATAGATTTAATATTTTACAGATGGGTATTGTTGGTTCAGAAAGAGTATTTAGGATTTTAGATACAAAAGATAAAATTTTAAATGATGGTGAAATAGAGGTTTCCGATTTAAATGGAGCTATTAAATTTGATAAAGTTTGGTTTAAGTATAAAGCTAATCAGTGGATTTTAAATGATTTGACATTTAATATTGAAGCAGGTAAATTCTTGGCTTTAGTTGGTCACACAGGGGCAGGAAAGTCTTCAATTATTAGAATATTAAATAGATTTTATGAAATTGATAAAGGAAAAATAAAGATTGATAACATATCTATAGAGGATTTTAAGCTCAAGTCTTTAAGAGATAATATTGCTTTAGTTCAACAAGAAGTGTTTTTATTTTCTGACTCAATCCTTAATAATATAACTCTATATGAGGATAGTATTTCAAGAGACGAGGTGGTAAATGCATCAAAAGAAATTGGTATATATGAATTTATTATTTCTCTTCCTGGGGGCTTAGACTATGTGGTTGGTGAGAGAGGAGTTACTTTATCTTCAGGTCAAAGACAGCTAATAGCTTTTCTAAGAGTATATATGCGAAATCCAAAAATATTAATTTTAGATGAAGCAACAGCGTCTATAGACTCTGCAACTGAAGAATTATTGCAAAATGCCCTTTCTAAACTTTCAAAAAATAGAACGACAATAGTTATAGCGCATAGATTATCAACAATTGTTAAAGCCGATAAAATATTATTATTAGATGCTGGAAAGATACTAGAGCAGGGAGATCATAAATCTTTGATAGAATTAAATGGAGAGTACTCTAAAATGTACTCAAATCAAATTAAAGATTTGGATTAATTTTATAAGAATATTTTTCTATTAAAATTTCTTTTTTAAATAATTAGTTTTATTTCATAATTTTGTGTGTTTATGAAATATTTGCTATCTATAATTTTTTCTCTCTCATTACTTATTTCATACAGTCAAATAACTGTCGATTTAAGTTCGCCATATGATGCGCCATCATTTTTAATAGATGATGTATTGTTAGGAGGAGGTATCATTGCTTCAAATCATCTTTATCAAGGAGATAGTGTGCAAATAGGATTTTTTGATGCAACAAATACAAGTTTAGGAATTGATAACGGGATTGTAATGGCAACCGGAGAAGTTGGGGTTCTTGATCCTGCATTTGTATCAACATTTCCATTAATTCCAAATACAGTTACTGATCCGGATCTATTAAATGTAGCAAATTCAGTACCACCATTATTACCTGCTCCTCACACAAATTCATTTACAGTATCTAGCGTTAATGATATTGCTGTTTTAGAATTTGATTTTGTACCAACATCTGATTCATTGAGTTTTAGATATGTTTTTGGTTCACAAGAATATTTTGCTTTCGAGAATAGTCAATACAATGATGTTTTTGGTTTTTTCTTGTCGGGTCCTGGAATAACAGGGCCATATTCTTCTCCAGCATTTCACCCGAATGGTTCTGTAAATTTAGCAATTGTTCCAGGATCTAATCCTCCGCTGCCAATTACAATTTCTTCTGTAAATAGTGTTACACCAATAAACTCTCAATATTTTGTGGATAATCAGGGTGGTTTAGATACAATTTCTGTAGCAAGTGGTTACACAACTGTATTAACTGCTTATGCTGCAGTTCAGTGTGGAGAAACCTATCATATTCGTTTAGCTATAGCAGACGGTTCAGATTCAGGTTTAAGCTCATTTGTATGGCTGGAAGCTGGTAGTTTTAGCTCTCCAGTTTTAGAAGTGGTTGATGATTTAGGTTTAGATTCAACAGTTTTAGAGATTCCTTGTAACTCCAATATTACATTAACAGCTAATGGCGGAGTTGGAGCTACATATGAATGGTATGATGATTCTGGAAATGTTTTTAGTACTAATAATAATGTAACAGTTGGAAGCGGCTTGTATTGGGTTACTGCCACTTCATTTGGATGCCCTGTAATTTCAGACTCTATTACTGTAGTTTCACAATCTGCCCCTGAAGTTTCATTACTAAATCAGTACTCTGTTGCATGTAATGCAACTATAAATCTGGATCCAATGGTGACTGGTGGATCTGGTAATTATACTTATGATTGGAGTAATAATTCTGCAGATAGCTCTATTATTGTCGGTGGAGGAACTTTTGGAGTTATTGTAACAGATAACCAAACATCTTGCTATGGTGGCGACACTACAATTGTTGTGGAATCATTACCTCCTGATGCATCAATTTTGGGAGGAGGTTCAATATGTGATAATGGCTCAACTATTCAAATCAACTTTACTTACAATGGTCTTATTCCATGGGATTTAGAATTTACTAACGAATCTGATACTTTTTTTGAAAATAATATCCAAACTCAATCTTATAATTATATTACATCGCAAGCTGGAACTTATGAAATTATTAGTATAGTAGATGTAAATGACTGTATGGCAAATTTTTCAGGAACAGCAATAGTAGAAGTAAATCAAAACCCAACTGCAATATTAAATTGGGATGATTATTTATTATATATTGGAGATACTTTGTTTTTACAACTTTCTGAAGACTATTCAATATATGAATGGTATGATCAAAATGATGAACTTATTAGTAATAATTCTATTCTTTCTGTTTATCAAGCAGGAGAATATTATGTATATGTAGTTGATGAAAATGGATGTTCAGATCAATCCGATTTAAGTATTATAAATGTAGTTCCAAGATCAGAACTATATGTTCCAAACACATTTACTCCCAATTCAGATAGACATAATGAGTTATTTATTGTTCATGCACAAAATATACGTTCTTTCAATATGAAAATTTTTGATAGATGGGGAGATGTTTTATTTCAAAGTGATGATATCGAAAAACATTGGGATGGAACATTTAATGGCAACAAAGTTGAACAGGATAAATATCTATATGTCATTGACATCGTTGGAGAAGATAATGTGCCTTTTACAAAAAGCGGAATAATAAATCTACTTTATTAGTATGAAAAAAGTAATTTTATTAATAATGTTTCCTTACTTGTTGGTTGGTCAAACAACTGATTGGGTAAAATCATTTGGAGGTACTGCTTCTGACAAAGGAATATCAATAGGTTGTGATTCTTTAGGTTTTGTATATTGTAGTGGGTATTTTAATAACGAGGCTACATTTGGAAACATTACACTTACAAATCAAAATGTAAGTACATCGGGAAATAATAAGGAAAATTTTATTTTTAAAATGGATTCTTTAGGAAATGTGTTATGGGCAATTCCAGCTGGTAATCAATCAGGTAGTTGTTGTGATGACAGAGCATTGGGAATGCATGTTACACCAGGTGGTGATGTTTTTATTACGGGTACTTTTTGGAGTTCTTATTATTTGGGAGTACGTGGTGCTCCAAATACCATTAACGTTCCTGGAACTCAAAGGAACGCTCATGATAATTCTGTATTGGCTAAGGTTGACACAGATGGTAATCCTGAGTGGGTAATAGGTTTTGGAGGAGATAATACCTCTGGAGGTTGTCCGTACCCTATTTACGATGCTGATGATCACTCATATGATGTGAAAGTTGATGCTGATGGTTTTATTTATGTTACAGGATTCTTCTCTGGATATGATGCAGACTTTGACGGCTTTACAATAACTAATCCTGAGTGGGGTAATGATTGTCAACCTATGGGTTATATTGGTAAATTAGATTCAAATGGGACATGGTTGTGGGTAGATAAGTTTGATGGTATAAAAGATCAAAGAGGCTCTAGAGATAATAGATTAGCAATAGATAAATTTTCTAATATTTATGTTGTTGGAGGTTTCCAAAACAGAGGACCAAATCAAGTTGCTAATTATGGTCCGTTTTCAATTACATCTAATGGTGAATGGGATGCATTTATTTTTAAAATGGATAAAGATGGAAATTGGTTGTGGGCAGAAGGTATAGGAAGTAATAAAACTGATAGGGCTAATTCGGTTGCAATAGATGTTTGTGATGATATTTATATCACAGGAGAGTATCGTAATCCAATGGTGTTTCCTGGAGGTAATGCATCAAATGGAACAGATACTTTAAGTCATAAACAAAAAAGAGATGTTTTTGTAGCTAAAATGAATAACCAAGGGGAATGGAAATGGGCAAAGAGAGCTAGAAGTGAAGGAACAGACAAGCCGTATCAGATGTCTGTTGATGCTAACAAGCAAGTTTTTATAGGTGGAACTTCAAAAGGTGAAATGACTTTCACAAATGGATTAGTAGTCGATCCACAAATAGCAGGAGATACAACAGCATCTGCATGGGTTGCACAGATAGATGGGGCTTCAAATAATGGAGATTGGGTATGGGCTAAGATGGCAGGTTCTGACACTGATGATGATGACAGGACAAATGATATATGCCCTGATGGATTTGGTAATGTTTATGCAATTGGTTTTTATGAAGATTCACCAGATTTTGATGGTACTATCCTTAATTCACTTGGAAGAAAAGATATTTTTGTTTGGAAGATGAGTATGACTGCTGGAAGTTTTACATATAATAACTCTACAGATACTGTTTACTACAGCGAGGTGGTTTATAATCCTCTTGACACAGGAATATTCATTAGATCATCAATTCAAATTGATGGTTGTGATACTTTATTTGTTGACTCAGTGATTGAGAAAAAATTAGGTGTTAAAATTATTTTTGATATTAATAATATAGGATCAGGAACTGTAACTGTTGATGGGCAATTACAAACTTTACCAATTGAGAAAGAATATCTCTCAGGTGATGTTATTAATATATCTGCTACTATAGATCCAAACTGGTTATTTGATTATTGGCATTTAAATAATAACTCAGTAACATCAAATTTATTATCAACGAGTTTTATAGCAAATTTTGGAGATTCCTGTGTGCTAAAAACAAGAGTTAAACCTCCTTTAACCGCCTTTATCTCAGGTAATGACACACTATGCTCAAATTCATTACAAAATGCTGAAGTTAAGGTGTATTTCAATGATGGTCTGCCACCATTTACCTTTATTCATAATATAAATGGGGTTAATCAAGCAGCAATTACAACAGTTGATAATCCTTATATTATAAATACTGATCAAGAAGGGCTATATACTTTAGTATCTTTTAATGATGCTAATAGTTCAGGAACATGTTCAGGATCTGCTTACGTAAATATTGCCGATCCACCAATAGCTTTGTTTTCAACTTCATCAGATACAGTTAGTACATTATACACTACTGTAAGTTTTATAGATCAATCGCTAGGAAATATTTCTAGTTGGAATTGGGATTTTGGAGATAAAAACTTCAGTGATCAATCAAATCCCACTCATTTCTATGAAGACTCTGTAGGAATTGTTCAAGTAGAATTGGTGGTAATTGATAATAACGGATGTAGAGATACCCTTTTTAAACAGTTATGGTTTGAAGATGAGTTTTGGATTTATCTACCTAATAGTTTTACTCCTGATGATGATGGAGTTAATGATTTCTTCTGTTTGCACTATAATGGAATAATAGAAGAAACCTTCTATTTTAATATTTTTAATAGAAATAGTGATTTAGTTTATTCAACAGAAAACATTTTAGATTTAAAATGTATCTCTGATAATAATGGATGGGACGGTTTACATTATATTTCTGGAAATAAACTTCCACTTGGAACATATGTTTATGAAATATATTTTCAGGATTTTGAAGGATGGAAACATCGTAAAGCAGGAACTATTCAACTTGTACGTTAATTTTTCAAATTATATATGTTTCTAAAAAATACTCTCAAATTAATTGTTTTATTCTTTTTACTTTCATGTGGAGATGAAAGTAATAACGAAATCCTTGTGATTAATTCTGGAAAAACACAAGGGACCTTTTATCATATTAAATATCTTATACAAGATGCTAAGAATTTACAAAACCAAATTGATAGTGTATTACTATGCGTAGATAATAGTTTATCTACATATAATCCTAGTTCATTAATTTCAAAAATAAATAAAGGTGAAGAGGTTATCGTTGACCCTCTTTTTCAAACTGTTTTTAATACTGCTGATACGGTATATAATAAAACAGAGGGAGCCTTTGATTGTTCTATAGCTCCTTTAGTTAATTCTTGGGGATTTGGCTTCTCAAACAAAGAAAAAATGGATACTTTAAAAGTTAATCAGATTTTACAAAAAATAGGATATAATAAGATTAGTTTAAAAAATGATTCAATTTTTTTACCATCAAAGATGTTATTAGATTTTAATTCAATTGCTCAAGGCTATACAGTCGATTTGATAGCTAATCTTTTTGATTTAAATGGATTAAATCATTATTTAATTGAAATTGGTGGCGAGATTAGAGCTAAAGGATTAAACGCTGATAGTGAAATTTGGAAAATAGGAGTGGATAAGCCATCGGAAAAAATTAATTCTCAAGATCGTTTTCAGTTTATTTTAGAGCTAGATAATAAATCCCTAGCAACTTCTGGAAATTATAGAAAGTTCTACATTGAAGATGGAGTTAGGTATTCACATGTTATTAATCCTTTTAATGGATTTCCCGCAAAAAACAAATTACTTAGCGTAACTGTTATACATGATAATTGTATTTATGCAGATGCATTCGCTACTGCTTTTATGGTAATGGGATTAAAAAATTCAAAAATATTATTAGAGGAAAATGATAATTTAGAGGCTTATTTTATATTTTCAAAGGATGATGGAGAGTTGGGAAAATATGTTTCTAAACGTTTTAATCAACGAATCTTAAATTAAGATTCGTTAGGGCAAATTTCTTCAGCAGTTTTACCGCAATAGCCACAAGTTTCACCCTCTTTATTTAGAAATGGATTTTGACTTGCACATGTACCAGCAAATTTGCCGTCTTTTTTAAGTAAAATTTTAATTCCTATACCTATAAAGACAAACATTAACATTAATACGGTAATTACAAAGATTTTCATACTGCAAATTTAATTAAAAAATATGTTAAATTAATTAATATATCAATTATGGTAGTTATATAAATGCATATGTTTGTTTAAAATGAAATTCAATGAAAAATAAAGCTAAAGCTTTTATAAGACTAGTCGAAATCATGGATCGGCTAAGAGAGGAGTGTCCTTGGGATAAGAAACAAACTATTGATAGCTTAAGATATTTAACAATTGAGGAAATGTATGAACTGTCTGATGCTATTTTAGATAAAAACATGGATGAAATAAAAAAGGAACTTGGTGATTTAATGCTACATATTGTATTTTATTCAAGGATAGCATCAGAAAAAAAACATTTTGATATTACAGACGTGTTAAATAGTATTTCAGATAAATTAATACATAGACATCCTCATATTTATGGAGATGTAGTCGCTAAAGACGTTAAGCAAGTAAAGGAAAATTGGGAGAAGTTAAAATTGAAAGAAGGAAAAAATTCTGTTTTAGAAGGAGTTCCAAAATCGTTGCCTGCTATTGTTAAGGCCTATAGAATTCAAGAAAAAGTACGTGGAATTGGATTTGATTGGGAAAATAAAAATCAAGTTTGGGATAAAGTTCAAGAGGAGATCAAGGAATTTCAAAATGAAGAAAAGAAAAATAATGCTAAGAAAATGGAAGAAGAATTTGGTGACGTATTATTTTCACTAGTTAATTATTCCCGATTTATTAATGTCAATCCTGAAGATGCTTTAGAAAAAACAAACAAAAAATTTATTAGAAGGTTTCAATTTATGGAACAAAAAATTAAAGAAGATGGTTTGGATCTATCTAAATTGTCATTTGAGCAGATGAATAATTTCTGGGATATGGCAAAAGTTGCGTGTCTTAAATAAAGTATTAATTAACTTTTGTCGTCTAATAAATATTGGTTTATCGTATTAATTTCTTAATATACTATATTTGTTAAATAATTGTTAAATTATCTAAAAGTGAAAAATTCTATTTACATACTCTTTTTTTTATTGCTAGTTTGTTCTTGTGAAAAAGAAGCAGGAGAAGGTGGTACATCTTCAATTGTTGGTTCTGTGTATAAAATTTCAACCTATTATAATGTATTAACTCAGCAGAATGATACGGTATATTATCAATTAGATTCAGGTGAAGATATTTACATAATATATTCTGAAGATGAAAATGATTTTTATGATGATAATATTGAAACAAATTGGAATGGTAAGTATCGATTTGATTATTTAAGAAAAGGAGATTACACAGTTTTTATATATGCTGATAGTACAGATAATTTAAATGTTAGCTATGATTACCCTATATTTCATCATGTAACTATTGAAGAAAATAATGCGACATATTCTTTACCAGACTTTGTTATTGAAAAATGAAAGTAGCTGAACATATTAATGAATTTTTACCAACTTCTCTAAAGGAAATGGATGGTGTAAAATTATTAAGTAGATCCGATACAAAATTTGCATTTAGTGTTAGTATTCTCAAGGATTTATTGGATAGACTTACTCCATTTTATAATGTCTTGGAAATTGATGGGAAAAGGAAGCATGATTACAAATCTTTATACTTCGATACCGAAAATCGTAAGTTTTATAATGACCATCATAATCAAAGAGTTAATAGGCATAAGGTAAGGTATAGAGAATATGTAGACTCGGGCCTCGTTTTTTTAGAAATAAAGTGTAAGAATAATAAAGGTAAAACGATTAAGAAAAGATTAAAGGTTGATAAAATCCACGATAGTTTAACAAGTGATCATCAAAATTATGTGGATAAAATTATTGGTAGTTCATTAAAAATTAAATCAACACAATGGATTAATTTTAGTAGAATTACTTTAGTACATAAAAAAGCAAAAGAAAGATTAACAATAGACTTAAATCTAAACTTTCATAATAATCAAAACTCAGGAAATTTAAATAAGATTATAATTGCAGAGGTAAAACAAGAAAGGATGAAGAGATCATCTGATTTTATTAGAATTGCAAAAGAGATGGATATCCACCCAATGAGAATTAGTAAATATTGTTTCTCATCATTTAACTTAGATAATTCACTTAAACAAAATCGATTTAAAGAAAAACAAATTTTTATAAATAAAATAATAAATAATTAAATATGTCATTACTACTAATTTTACTTGATGGATTAGAGTTTTTAGGAACCCCTCTTTTTGATTCCAAAGACTTTTTTAAACTAATTGTTAAAGCTGCTTTTAACTTAGCAATGATATTAGTGATTGTTCGCTATATATACTATCCAATTACAAAAAATAAGGATTATTTATTTACCTATCTATTAATAAGTTTAACTGTATTTTTACTTTGTATTCTTCTCGATAGCGTTAAAATTGAATTAGCCTTTGCCTTAGGTTTATTTGCAATTTTTGGAATTATAAGATATAGAACTGACCCAATACCTATAAAAGAGATGACTTATCTTTTTTTAGTAATTGGCGTTTCAGTAATAAATGCTTTAGCTAATAAGAAAATCAGTTATTCAGAGCTTGTATTTGCAAACTTTATGATTATTGCAGTTACATTTGGATTAGAAAGGATTTGGCTTTTAAGACATGAAACACGTAAAAATGTAATTTATGAGAGAATTGATTTGATAGGTCCTGAAAAAAGAGATGAACTAATTAAAGACTTGAAAGAAAGAACTGGTATAGATGTTGTTAGAGTTGAAATTAGGAGAATAGATTTTCTAAAGGATATTGCATATTTGCGTATTTTCTATTATGAGAACGATAATAGCTAGTATTCTCTTTTTTTCTTTTTTTAGTTATAATTCAAATGCCCAGCAAAATGATTTTCAACTTTGGAATACTTTAAATCTAAGTAAGAAAATAAATAAGTCTTTTAGAGCAGATATCAAGTATGGGTCAAGATTTAGAGAAAATGCCTCTGTCTTATCAACCCAATTCATTGATTTTAAAGTAAAATATAAAGAAAATAAAAGGTGGAGCTTTGCTATTGGTTATAGATCAATTTCTGATTACTCCATCTCAAATAATTTTGAGTCAAAAAATAGATTCTATGCTGATGCTTATTTTTCTAAGAAGTTAAAAAGATATTTCTTTAGTTTAAGAAATAGAGTCTTAACTCAATTAAGTAATAATATTTCAAAGGAAGTTTTAAGGCAGAAGTACAAGCTAGCTTACAACATTAAAAAAACTAAGCTCCTCCCTTCTATTTCAATTGAGTTTTTTTATAGTCTAGATAACTATTTTTATAAAATCAGAAATTCATTTGAATTGGCTTATCCAATAAATAAAAAGATAGATTTTAGTTTAGTTTATAAAATTGAAAATGAATTTAATGTTGTTGATCCATTTACTCTTTTTATTTTTGAGCCTAAGATTAGTTATAAATTATAGATGATTGAACAAAAAATTAATACTAGCTTCTTTACAGCTGATTTAGATGAGCTTTCTAATGATGAGCAAATGCTCATAAAGAAGGCTCAAAATATTTTAAAAACCTCTTATTCTTCATATTCAGGTTTTTCAGTTGGAGCTAGTGTGTTATTGGATAATGGAATTACTATTGAGGGGAGTAATCAGGAAAATGTTGCATACCCTTCAGGATTATGCGCAGAAAGAGTAGCTTTATTTTATACAGGTGCTCAATATCCAAACAGTACAATCAAAACTATTGCAATATCTGCCCGATCTAAATCATTTGAAATTGAAGATTATATCAGCCCATGCGGAGCATGCCGGCAGGTAATGGCAGAATACGAAGAAAAACAGAGTACTAAAATTAAGATTTTATTACACTCACCAAATGACAAAGTTTTAATTTCAAATTCAGTGGAGGATTTACTTCCTTTTATATTTAGAAGTCCTTTTCTGAAAAGGTTTTAGTATTGTCATGCATATCCTCTCCACGCCAATAGAATATCTTAAAGGGGTTGGACCAATTCGTTCCGAGCTTCTAAAAAAAGAATTAAATATTTTTACATATGAAGATTTATTACTTCATTTTCCTTTTAGATATGTTGATAAAAGTAATATTCATTTAATCTCTCAAATTAATGACTCATTTCCTCATGTTCAGTTTAGAGGTAAAATAAAGAAAATTGAAGAAAAAGGGAATAAGAGATCAAAAAGATTGATTGCCTATTTTCAGGACTCATCAGGAGTTATTGAATTGATATGGTTTAAATCCATAAGATGGATAAAGCAAAACATAGATTTGGATAAAGAATATATTGTTTTTGGAAAACCTTCTTTCTTTTCTGGAAAACCAAATTTAGTTCATCCAGATTTAGATATTATGGATGGTGTTAATGAAGATTTTATGGGTTTACATGGAGTTTATTCAACAACAGAAAAACTGATAAATAAAGGGTTAAATAGCAGGGCGATATCTAAGTTAGTTAAAAATTTACTTCCACTTCTTGAAAATAATATTGAAGAGAACTTATCAGATGAGATTTTAACTAAATTTAAAATACCAAAGAAAAAAAATGCTCTCATAAATATTCATATTTCTAAGGATATTAAAATCTTAGAAAGAGCTCAAAAAAGATTAAAATTTGAGGAGTTATTCTTTCTTCAATTACACCTACTAAAGTCTAAACAATTAAGAAAAACTAAAACTATTGGCTATTCATTAGCTGATATTGGAGAAAATTTTAATGATTTTTATAACACTCATCTTAAATTTCCACTTACTAATGCACAAAAAAAAGTGATAAAGGAAATTCGTGCTGATGTTAAAAAAAATCAGCAAATGAATAGATTGTTACAAGGAGACGTTGGTAGTGGAAAAACAATAGTTGCTATTTTAAGTATGCTAATTGCTATTGATAACGGTTACCAAGCTTGCATAATGGCTCCAACTGAAATATTAGCTCAACAACATTTTAAAACAATGTCTCAAGAGCTAAAATCTTTAAATATTAAGATAGATATTTTAACAGGTTCAAAAAAGTCAAAAGCTAGAAAGGTATTATTAGAAGAATTAAAAAATGGTGATATAAATCTTTTAATAGGAACACACGCATTGTTAGAAGATACAGTTGAATTTAGTAATCTTGGTTTTGTTGTTATTGATGAACAGCATAGGTTTGGAGTTGCACAAAGAGCTAAGTTGTGGAAAAAGAATAAGTACCCTCCTCATATTTTAGTTATGACAGCTACTCCTATTCCTAGAACACTTTCTATGACACTATACGGAGATTTAGATGTTTCTGTGATAGATGAACTTCCTCCGGGAAGAAAAGAGATAAAAACATTATGGAAGTCGGATAGTTCGCGATTAAATATTATTCGATTTATGTATGAACAAATCAAAGAAGGAAGACAGGTATATATTGTTTTTCCATTAATAGATGAGAGTGCAAAATTAGATTACAAAAATCTAATAGAAGGTTTTGATTCAATTGTTAGGGAATTTCCTCTTCCAGATTTTCAAGTAAGTGTTGTGCATGGCCAGATGAAATCTACCGATAAAGAATATGAAATGCAAAGGTTTGTTGAAGGAAAAACAGATATTTTAGTTGCAACAACAGTTATTGAAGTAGGAGTAAATGTCCCAAATGCATCTGTCATGGTTATCGAAAGTGCTGAGAGATTTGGTTTGTCACAATTACATCAGCTTAGAGGAAGAGTTGGAAGGGGAGCAAATCAATCTTATTGTATTCTTATGAGTGGGCATAAAGTTAGTGTTGATGGAAAGACTCGATTACAAACAATGGTTGATACAAATGATGGATTTAAATTAGCTGAAGTTGATTTAAAATTAAGAGGTCCAGGTGATATGATGGGCACAAAACAAAGTGGTTTGCTTAATTTTAAAATTGCTGATCTTATTAAGGATAATAAGATATTGATTTTTGCTAGAGAACAAGCCCAGGTTTTATTGGAAGATGATTTCGATTTATCTAAATCTGAAAATATCAATATAGCAAGATTTTACAGGCCTTACGCTAGAGAAAGAATGGGGTGGAGTAGAATTAGTTAAAAAGGGTAAGCTATTTGTATCGCACCGCTACAACCTAATACCCTTGCTACATTCCTGTCCTGGGGGAGTTCTTAGGGAGCTGGTCGTACAAGACTTACCCTTAGTTCGCAAAATTAATATAATCTATCTTACAGCAAAATTTTTCTTAGTATGTATTTTCTATATTTGTAAAAAAATATTTTAATGGATACAAGGAAATTTTCTATGAATTACGGTGCCTATTTGGGACTTGGGCTTGTTTTAATTTCATTTATAGTATATATTTTAGGTCTTGAAGAACAAAAATCAATAATTCCAAGTATATTAAATAACTTTTTAATAATTGGTGCGATTGCTTACTCTGTAACAATGTACAGAGATAATTTTAACAATGGTTTCGTCTCATACAGCCAAAGCTTGAAAATTGGAACCTCTGTTGTTTTTTTTGCATCTGTTATCCTAGCTTTTTATACCTATATTTTTGTGACATTTATTAATCCTGAGTACCTAGAAAATATTATTAAAATTGCCGAACAAGAAATTTTAAATTCTGATCCTGAAATCTCCGATGAAGATTTAGATCTTGCTTTATCCATGACACAAAAGATGTTACAACCACAGTGGATGTCAACATTGTCAGTATTAGGAGGAACATTTATGGGCTTTTTTTATTCATTAATTATTTCTTTTTTTGTGAAAAAAGATGATCCTAATTTTATTGTTTAATGGATATTTCTATTGTAATTCCTTTATTTAATGAAGAAGAATCTCTTCCAGAACTATGTTCATGGATTGAGAAAGTAATGTTATCAAATAACTATTCATATGAAGTTTTACTTATTGATGATGGTAGTAAGGACAACTCATGGTCAGTTATTGAAGATTTATCATCAAAAAATAAATCTATTAAAGGGATAAAATTTAGAAGAAATTATGGCAAATCCGCTGCTTTAAATATTGGTTTTCAAAAAGTAACAGGTGATGTAGTAATAACTATGGATGCTGATTTACAAGATAGTCCTGATGAAATCCCAGAACTTTATAATAAAATAATAAAGGAGAATTTTGATCTTGTTTCTGGATGGAAACAAAAAAGATACGATCCTCTTTCCAAGACTATTCCTACAAAATTATTTAATTGGGCTGCAAGAAAAGCATCAGGGATTTACTTACATGATTTTAATTGTGGTCTAAAGTCATATAAAAATACAGTTGTGAAAAGTGTTGAAGTGCATGGCGAAATGCATAGATATATTCCTGTTCTTGCAAAATGGGCAGGTTTTTTCAATATAACGGAACAGGTAGTTGAACACCAAAGCAGAAAATATGGAGAAACTAAGTATGGGTTAGAACGCTTCGTAAATGGTTTTTTAGATCTACTAACAATAACTTTTGTTACAAGATTTGGTAAAAAGCCAATGCATCTTTTTGGTGTAATTGGTTCAATTATGTTTCTTATTGGTTTTAGTATGTTTGGATATATTGTTATTGATAAACTAATAGCTATGAGCTATAATATGGCTGCTAAAAATATTGCAGATATGTCTGTTTTTTATATTGCTCTTACTTCAATGATAATTGGTGTTCAACTTTTTTTAGCTGGATTTATCTCTGAAATGATATCTAGAAACTCCAATGATAGAAATAATTATCAAATTGAAAAGGAGGTCTAAATTTTGTCTGCAAAAAAAGTTATAATAATAGGTCCAGCTCACCCTTATCGCGGAGGAATAGCTAATTTTAATAATTCACTTGCTAAAGCATTTCAAGATAACAAGGACGATGTTCAAGTTTATTCTTTTAAGCTGCAGTACCCCTCATTTTTGTTTCCTGGAAAAACACAATATGAAGAATCAAATCCGCCTAAAGGAATTAAAATTAAGAGTGCAATTAATTCTATAAACCCTTTTAACTGGATTAATGTTGCTAGATCAATTAATGATGAAAAACCAGACTATGTAGTTATTAGGTATTGGTTGCCTTTTATGGCTCCCTGTTTAGGTTTTATTGCAAGAGTATTACACTCAAATATTAAAATTTTAGCAATCACTGATAATATAATTCCTCATGAAAAAAGATTTGGGGATTATTATTTAACCAAATTTTTTATCTCTAGTTGCGATGCATTCCTAACATTGTCAGCTTCTGTTCTGAAAGATTTAGAAATCTTTACAAAAACAACAAAAAAGATTTTTATTCCTCATCCAATTTACGATACATTTGGTGACAAATTAGATAAAAGTATTGCTCAAAAAAATCTTTCTTTAAATTCTAGTGACAAACACTTGTTGTTTTTTGGTTTTGTTAGAAAATACAAAGGATTAGACTTAATGTTACATGCGATTTCTGATGAAAGAATAAAAAAACTTGGTGTCAAACTAATCGTTGCTGGTGAATTTTATGATGATATTAATGAGTACTTACAATTAATTGATGATTTAGATATAAAATCTAATGTTATTCTAAAAAGTGATTTTATAGATGAATCGGATGTTAAGAATTATTTTTGTGCATCCGATATGATAACACAAACATATAGAACAGCCACTCAAAGTGGAGTGACACAAATCGCCTACCATTTTGAAAGGCCTATGCTAGTAACAGATGTTGGTGGTTTAGCTGAAATTGTTCCTCATAATAAAGTTGGTTATGTTACTTCTCAAAAACCAAAAGAAATTGCAGATGCTATTATAGATTTTTACAAAAACAATAAGGAAAATGATTTTGCTAAAAATGCAGCTAATGAAAAATTAAAATTTTCTTGGCATAGTCTTATTGTTGGAATTGAGAATCTGATTCTTAAATAGTTATAAATACCTTCTTTAATTCTTATTATATTTGCACAAATTTTATTATGAGATTTCTTCTGTTTTTTTTATTGATATTTTCATTTTTCTGCAGCGCTCAGAATATAAACCAGATTGATTCCAAAGGAATGAAACAAGGTCTTTGGAAAAAAACATATGATAATGGAAATATTAGATACAAAGGAAATTTCATAGACGATAAAGCAGACGGAATTTTCTATTATTATTATAAAAGCGGAGAATTGAAATTGGAGAAAGAGTTTTTTCATAGTGGATCAGCCGCTGCTACATATATTTACTATAAAAACGGCAATTTAAAGGCTTCAGGCTTATATGTTAATGAACAAAAGGATAGTACATGGAATTATTATAATAGAGATAGTGTAATAATTTTACAAGAAATTTATAGTAGTGGTAAATTAGATGGTACTGTAAAAACCTTTCATGATGAGGGCTCTATTTATGAGATCAAAACCTATAAAGAGAATGTTTTATCTGGCATTTGGAAGCAGTTTTTTTTAAATGGGCAATTAAAATTAGAAGGGTCTTATGTCGATGGAAAACGCCACGGCTTACAAAAATATTTTTTTCCAAATGGTGTCCTTTATTCATCTGGTATTTACAATGAAGATAACAAGTATGGAGAATGGAAATATTTTAATAATGAAGGAATTAGAGATACAATTATAAATTATAATGAGTAAAGGAAAAGTATTAATGGCAATGAGTGGTGGTATTGATAGTACTATGGCTTCCTTATTATTACACGAAGAAGGTTATGAAGTGATAGGTTTAACTATGAAAACTTGGGATTATGCATCAGCAGGAGGTTCAAAAAAAGAGACAGGTTGTTGCAGTCTTGATTCAATAAATGATGCGAGACAACTTGCGGTTGATTGTGGTTTTCCTCATACAATATTAGATATTAGAGATGAATTTGGTGATTATATAATTGATAATTTTGTTAATGAATATATTTCTGGAAGAACTCCTAATCCATGTGTTTTATGTAACACTCACATTAAATGGGAGGCACTACTTAAAAGAGCGGATATGTTAGGTTGTGAATATATTGCAACTGGTCACTATGCTCAAATTAGAAAGTTAAATGATAGGTACGTTGTTTCAAAAGGACTAGATGAAAGTAAAGATCAATCTTATGTTTTGTGGGGAGTAACTCAGGAGTGCTTAAAAAGGACCATTTTTCCAATGGGAAAGTTTCATAAAAAAGATATTAAGCAAATGGCAATAGATAGAGGATATGTTCAATTAGCTCAAAAAAGTGAGAGTTATGAAATTTGTTTTATTCCAGATAATGATTATAGAGGTTTTTTAAAAAGAAGAGTTAAAGGTTTAGAGGAAAAGGTTAGGGGAGGTGATTTTGTTTCTATTGATGGCCAAGTTGTAGGTAAACATGATGGATATCCCTTCTACACCATAGGTCAAAGAAAATTAGGTGTTTCTCTCGGAAGTGAACCAACATATGTTGTAGGTATTAAAGAGAAGGAAAATATTGTAGTTGTTGGAACTAAAGAAGATCTTAAAAAACAGGAGATGTTTGTGAAGAATATTAATTATGTAAAATATTCAAAGATTGAAGATGGAACACAATTACTTGCTAAAGTAAGATATAAACATAGTGGAGAAATGGCGACAATTTATAATGAAGAAGATAATTTAAAGGTATTGTTTCATAATAAAGTACATGGAATTGCTCCCGGACAATCTGCTGCTTTTTATGATGGTGAAGATTTAGTAGCTGGAGGTTTTATAATGAAAAATTAACTTTGAAAATAAAAAAGCTTTCATACCAAGAAACTGGAAGATTTAGCAAATTAGTTTTAGATTATATAAATCAAAAAGAATCTGTTAAAGATTTCATTTCTGAATTCCCAACTATCAAAAATTTTCACAAACAAATTAATAAAAAATCAAATGATGATGTTGATAGAGAATTATTATATGAGGTTTTACAAGAACAAAATTCTAAAATAGAACTTTCAAAATCAAGTCAGTGTAATCTCAATTTATTGAAAAATAACAATACTTATACTGTTACAACAGGTCATCAGCTGTGTGTTTTTACTGGACCTTTATATTTTATTTATAAAATAATTAGTACAATTAATCTTGTTAATTCTCTAAAATCCGAATATCCATCATATAACTTTGTTCCTGTTTTTTGGCTTGCAAGTGAAGATCATGATTTTGAAGAAATTAGCTCAATAAATATTTTTAATAAAAAAGTTCTTTGGAAGACTGATCAAAAAGGCTCTGTTGGTCGTATGAAATTAGACGATTTTGATCATGTGCTAGAAGAATTAGACAATATCATGGGGAATGATAGAAATTATTTAAATCTAAAAGAGGTTTTTATAAATTCATACAATAAACAAAATAGTTTATCGGAAGCTACTAGATTTTTAATAAATCATTTATTTGGTTCTTATGGTCTTTTAGTGATTGATGGAGATAATAAACAACTTAAGAGTAAACTTATTGATGTTATAGATAAGGACGTAAATGAAAATCATTTTTATAAAATTATTTCACAAACAAATAAAAAAATCCAGAAATTATATCACAAACAAGCGTTTGTTAGACCAGTTAATTTTTTCAATATTTCTGATGATAATAGAGTTCGAATTGAAAATAAAATTGATAAGCAAAAAATAGTTAATTCACCTGAGGACTATAGCCCAAATGTTTTGTTACGTCCTATTTATCAGGAATTGATTCTTCCTAATATAGCTTATGTTGGTGGTGGTGGAGAGATAAGTTATTGGCTACAATTAAAGGATGTATTTTCAGACTTGTCTCTTTCAATGCCTATTCTTGTACTTAGAAATTCAGTTTTATTTATTGACAAAAAACAATCTAAAAAATTAACAGATTTGGGATTAAACTCTATTGATTTTTTTAGTGAAAGTGATGAAGTTATAAGTAAATATATTAAAGCCACATCTGATAATATTGACATATCATCTCATATATCCTCTATTAATGATGGTTTTTTATCAATTTCAAATAATATAAAAGATCAAGGACTTTTAAGAAGTTTAAATGCCCTTAATCAAAAAACAAACAATTCGTTAAACGACTTTGAAAAGAAAATTATTAAAAATCTCAAAAATATTAAAGAAGATAAAATCAATCAAATTAATAAGCTTAAAGAATTATTTTTTCCTGAAAATAATTTACAAGAAAGACATGATAGTTTTGTAATGGCATACTCAAAATTTGGGGATAACTTTATTAAAAATTTAATTTCATCATTAGATCCTCTAGATACTAATTTTGTAATTTTAGATTTGTAAATCAATCGCTTATGAAGAATGAAAAAGTAATAATATTTGACTTTGGTTCACAATATACTCAGTTAATAGCAAGAAGAGTTAGAGAGTTAAATATATATTCTGAGATTCACCCTTTTAGTAAGGATATAAAGATCGATGACTCTGTTAGAGCCATTATTCTTTCAGGGTCTCCTTATTCAGTAAGAGAAGATAATGCACCTATACCATCATTAGATTGTTTAAATCAAGATATTCCTGTTTTAGCTATTTGTTATGGTGCCCAGTTTTTAGCTCATAATAATGGCGGAACAGTTTCTCCTTCAAAGATTAGAGAATATGGTAGAGCTAATCTTTCGTTTTTTGATTCTAATTCAAGACTGTTTAAGGGTATTTCTTCTAATTCTCAAGTTTGGATGAGTCATGGAGATACTATAACAAATATTCCAGAATCATTTAAATTAATTGCTTCAACTAAAGAGGTTGATATTGCTGCTTATAGTATTAATAAAAAAAATGTTTTTGGCCTACAATTTCACCCTGAAGTATATCATTCAAAAGATGGACAAAAAATAATTAGTAATTTTCTCATTAATATATGTAATTGTAAGCAGGATTGGACTCCAGACTCTTTTATTGATAGTACAGTAAATAATTTAAAATCTAAAATTGGTAATAATAAGGTAGTATTAGGTCTTTCTGGAGGGGTTGATTCAACGGTTGCAGCTGTTTTATTGGATAAAGCAATTGGTAAAAACCTTTTCTGCATTTTTGTAGATAATGGCCTATTAAGAAAAAACGAATTTGATGAAGTATTAGACCAATATGTGCACATGGGTCTAAACGTCAAAGGTGTTGATGCAAAAGATGAATTTTATAGTGTTTTGAATGGAGTTTCAGAGCCTGAGAAAAAAAGAAAAGCAATTGGTTCTAAATTTATTGATGTTTTTGATAATGAAGCGGCACTGATTAAAGATGTTAAGTGGCTAGCACAAGGGACTATATATCCCGATGTGATAGAATCTGTTTCAGCAACAGGTGGTCCATCTGCTACAATTAAATCTCATCATAATGTTGGGGGACTTCCAGATTATATGAAATTAAAAATAGTAGAGCCATTAAATCTATTGTTTAAAGACGAAGTAAGAAGAATAGGAAAAGCATTAGGTATTGATTCACAATTACTTGGGAGACATCCTTTTCCTGGTCCTGGCCTTGCAATTAGAATTTTAGGAGATATTACTAAAGAAAAGGTGAAAATTTTACAGCAAGTAGATGATATATTCATTGCTTCTTTAAAAGAACATAATCTATATGATAGTGTATGGCAAGCTGGTGCAATTTTTCTACCAGTCCAATCTGTTGGTGTAATGGGGGATGAAAGAACATATGAAAATGTTGTTGCTTTAAGAGCTGTAGAATCAACGGATGGGATGACTGCAGATTGGGTTCATCTTCCTTACGATTTTCTTGCTAAAGTCTCGAATGAAATTATAAATAAGGTACATGGTGTTAATAGAGTTGTATATGATATTAGTTCTAAACCACCGGCAACTATTGAATGGGAATAAAAAGATTTCTTTTTTTTACACTAGTATTCCAATTAAATACTAGCTTATTTTCACAAGAAAGTAAGGATACCATTTTTCTAAATAATCATTATTATGTAAAACATATTGTTGAATATAATCAAACAATTGATGAGATTTCTGAAAAATATAACGTTGCGGTAAAAAGGATTCTTGAAACAAATGAAACAAGTATAAAATTATTTTATAATCAAACCTTGTATATCCCAATTAAAAGAGATGAATCTGATAATAATATTTTTCAAAATACAGATCATTTTGATATAGCTTTATTACTTCCTTTTTACAAGAATTTAAACGACACATTAGTTTCTTCATTTGAAGATAAAGAAGATGCTAATAATATAATTCTTGGAAAATCTAAAATGGCCTTGGAATTCATGCAAGGAATTCAATTAGCTTTAGATTCTTTGGGAAAGACAGGGGTGTCTATAAATTTAGTAGTATATGATACGAGAAATGATTCTTCCAAGGTATTAGAAATTGTTGAGTCTCGTCTTTTAGATAGTGTAGATATAATCATTGGTCCTATTTACTCTAAGAATATGCAATTAATAAGTGACAGATATGGCAATGATAAAAAAATCACCCTTATTTCACCATTGTCAAAGTCTAGCGATTTCCTAAAAAACAACTCTTCCACAATTCAGTTAAATACCCCATATAAAAATCAGGTTAAAATTATTACTGAATTTATTGAAGAAAAATATAATGATCAAAATATAACTATTTGTTATGAAGAGCCTGAAAAAGGCTTAGCTCTTTACATGCAAAAAAACCTATCAAAAAGTCAGAACACAATTTCTATGATGAATATGATTTATACTCATATTGACAGCATAAGAACCCAATTTTTAGATACTCAGATAATAATTTTACCTTCAAAAAATAGAGCATTTGTTAGTAAGATGCTTGGAACTCTTGGTGGAATTGATTCTAGCTTTACTGTCTTTGGATTGTCAAATATTAAAAATTATGATCATTTAGATCTTGAAAATTTAATGCATTTAGATGTACATTTTCCTGATCCTTATTATTTTAATTCTAATGATTTAAAAGATAAAATTTTATTAAATAATTTTGAAGAAAAATTTATGGCTTTTCCCTCTCGTTTTTCAGTTGTTGCCTACAACATAATGATGAGTTTTTGCACAAAAAATCAAAGCTATGAATTTGAGAAATTTAGATTAAATGGAGGGAAAGTTAATAAAAATGCACCTCTTGTTAAATATATAGACTATTCTTTAGAAAAAGTTTTAGAATAGTTAAGGTTTAATATTAAACTCTTGAGCATTTTTTGATAATAAAACACCAAGTCCATTATTAATGTTAGTAAATACAGGTACTACTTCACCTCCAAAGATGTCTAAAGCACCACCTGCTCTCTGTTCAGATAATGAATTATAATATCTATAGGAATCATTACTAAATGTTGAGAAAATAAATTTTATTGTATCACATTGTGAATACTTAAACTCTTCTGTCAACACATCTATAGAAATTCTTTTTTCTTGACCATTAAAAAGAACATCATTAAAAACTGCTCTTTCTCCTTGGAAACTATATCCCCCTTCTAAAGCATCAAAACTATTAGTTGGGAAAGAAGGATCATTAGAATTCATTTCAACTCTTCCACCATAATTATATTCTTCAAAATATCCGTAATCGTCTTCATACACCTTACTACATGATACTTTTAATGATATCGAATAATAATTTTCAATATTAGGATCATCATCAAAACTAAATTCAAAATTTATTTTGTCATTATTTGATGTTGAATCAATAACAAGATTATAAATTAAAATATCATCTGGGATGTATGTTGATGCATTTATATCATTAAAATTAGGATGCTTAACTTCTATTTTATAGGTTTTATCTTTTTTAGGTACATAATTAGAAACATAATAATTCATATCAATATATGTCTCGTTTCTCAAATTTCTATTAATAAGATACATCTCATATGTATTGTCAGTATCTAAAGTAAGTGTTTCAACTTCAATATTATTTTCAAATAATATCACATCTGCATCATTTACCATTGAAGGGTTAGAATTATCAAAAGCACCTACAGAGCTTGAAACTAATACTTGGACGTTGGTATCTGTATCAAGTCGGCCATTTAATACTAAGACAGGTTCATGTGTAGGGATATCTATGTCAATTATTGTTTCTAGTTCTCCGCAGGAGTGAAAACATATAATAGATGTTAAAAAAAGTAAATTTAAATTTTTCATAATTAAAATTGAATTCGATAAGATATTGAAGGTATTATAGGAAATAATGATACTTGTTTTGCAACTCTAATTCCTGCTTCATATGTTAGGTAAGCAAAAAATGGATTTTTTCTGCTGTACGCATTATATGCTCCAAAAGATAATATTTTAGTTATCCGTTTCTTTTTAACAGTTTTATTAAATCCAAGATCTAAGCGATGGTATGCACCAAGTCTAGTAGAATTTCTTGTCCCATAAGACTCAACAACATCTACAAAATCATTACTATTATTTGGTGTCCCTAAATATATTGCTTGGGGAAAGGTAATAGCATTTCCTGTACCATAAACGCATGTAAGTCCAGCATCCCATTTTTCATTAAATCTATGTGAAACTACTAAAGAAAAGTCATGCCTTCTATCAAACTTATATGGATACCACTCTCCAAAATTAATATTATCAAACTTTCTATTAGTCCAAGAGAGCGTATAACCAACCCATCCTGTAGTTCTTCCTTTTTTCTTCTGTAAGAATAACTCTACCCCATAAGATTCTCCTATACCTCCAGTTTCAACAGAATTTTCCCAAGACTCAGTACTTGAAAGGTTTGAATACCCAGCCTTGTATGTAATTAAATTATTCATTGTTTTGTAATATCCTTCTAAGCTTAATTCATACTCTCCATTTCCAAATTCAGTTGAAATATTACCAGCCCATTGTTTTGATCTCTGAGATGGAACCGTATCAGTTGCAGGCACCCAGATATCACTTGGAAAGCCAATAGAAGAATTGGAAAGCAGATGAATATTTTGTGTCATCTCAGCATATGATGCTTTAATTGACCATTTGTCATTAAGTAAATATCTTACTGATGCTCGAGGTTGTAATGATAAATTATTTTTAAATATAGAATTAGATCTATCTGTATTATAATAACCAAGATGTATTCCAAGATTTGCTTTTAATCTACTGGTTATTTTAAAATTATCTTCAACATAAAAATAAAGCTCGTCAGCAATAGTGTTTCCAGAGAAATTTAGAGTAGTGTCTAGTGAGAAATTCTGAGAGGTATCTGGTAATATTTCATTAATTGATAAAGTAGTTTCTCCAGGGAAAAAATTGTGATTAGTGTAGGAAGTTCCAAATTTTATTTCATGATTTGGATTAGGTATAAAATCAAAATCAATTCTAGCTCCTAAGTCTTCAATACCGGAAAGGTATCCAAAATTAACATCCCAAATTTCAGTTTCATTATTTGTAGTATATGTTGAGTTTACACCAAAGTCTGTGTTAAATGAATAGCGACTATAGGTAAGTGTAGTATTGCTAAAAAGTTTATCAGAAAACAAGTGATTCCATCTTAGAGTGGAGGTTAGATTTCCATAACCTAATTCAAAGTTTAGAGAGCTTTGTTCGTTTGTTATTTGATCAACAAAACTTTCAGAAAAATTAACTCCTAGCTTATCTTTTCCTGTATAAGCGCTTAAATAAATTCTATCTTTCTTTGAGAGTTTATGATTTATTTTAGCATTTAAATCATAAAAATATAGTGTTAAATCAGTTGTACGTGGAAGAAATGGAGATACAATTAGATCAAGGTATGTTCTTCTTGCTGATATAATAAATGATGTTTTGTCTTTAATAATAGGCCCTTCAAAAGTAAACTTTGATGAAATTAGTCCAATTGAAGCATCGCCTTTAAATTCTTTAGAATTACCTTCTTTCATATCAACTTGTAAGACCGAAGATAATCTTCCTCCAAATCTTGCTGGAAATCCTCCTTTAGTTAATCTAACTGATTTAATTGCATCTGCATTAAAAACTGAAAATATACCTCCAAGATGTGAGGCGTTATAAACTGGAACACCGTCCAGTAAAATTAAATTTTGATCAGGACCACCTCCTCTAACATAGAAGCCAGATGTTCCTTCGCTAGATTGTACTCCTGGAAGTAATTGTATTGCTTTAATAATGTCAACTTCACCAAGCAATGCTGGAATAGTTTTTATTTGTTCAATTGGGACTTCTATTACAGAGGTTTCTGTTTTTTCTACAATATTTGCTTTAGCTCTTACTTGAACTTCTCCAACCGAAAAAGACGTAATATCAAAAGCAATATTCTTTTGAATATCTTTTTCTAAGTTTAAATTATAGATTTGAGTTTTATATCCAATATAAGAAAATGAGATTTCATAATTTCCAGCTGGTAGTGTTAGACTGTAGAATCCGTAAGTATTTGAAACTACTCCTTGCTTTAGTTCTTTGCAAAAAATATTTACGCCTATAATATTTTCTCCGTTATTTTTATCAGAAACAAAACCACTCAGTGTAAATTTTTCTTGAGCATAGAAAATTGATGGAATGAAAAGTAATAAAATAAAAATGATTTTTTTCATGATGTTATAACTTCGAATAATCAGAAATATTTTACCTTAAATCAATTATTTCAATTTCAGGATATTCTTCTTGATTAAAATTAAATAGTTTTTCGTCTAGTTGTGTATTAGTAGAAAATCTATTTATGGAATAGGAAAAACTTCCCCCATTTTTATCATTCAAAATAATTTTTTTAATTTGAATCTTATCAACATCTATTTGAAGCTGTATGTTTTTAAATTCACTACTCTCAATAGGGAAGAGGTCAATGATATGGACTTTATCTTTTTCTTCGATGTATTGTGTTTTGTAGCCTTTCTCATATATAGTGAATAGTTTATTAGGACTTAACATATCATCTTGAGAATCATATTCCAAAATTTGTAATTCATTAGATTCTTTTAAGTAAATCCACTGTGTTGTGTCATCACTTATAATGATTTGCTGGTTCAAATCAAGGCGAAACTTATTATTACTAATTTTTATATTTCCTTCTTGTTGTTCATTTATTTCTTGAGAAATATTTATAAAATCAAAAGTAAAATCAACATCAATACTTTCATAGGAACTAGTGTTTATACTAAGCTGATCTAAAATTTCTTTTGCTTTTTCATCTTGAGCCATAAGGCTAAGATTTAAAATTAAAAGGATAAAAATCAATATTCTATTCATTGTTCAAGTTTTTTAATAATTCTTCTAGTTGTAGTATGTCTTTTACCAGTACCTGCCTTGCTTTGCTTCCTTCAAATGGACCTACAACTCCAGCAGCTTCAAGTTGATCGATTATTCTACCTGCTCTATTATAGCCTAATCTTAATTTTCTCTGAATTAATGAGGTTGATCCTGATTGAGATTGAACAACAGTTCTTGCTGCCTCATCAAAAAGAGCATCCTTGTCATTTAGATCTGCTGTAGTTGCTACAGCCTCTCCCTCTCCTTCGTATTCGGGAAGCATATGAGCTTGAGGATAAGCTCTTTGAGATCCAATAAATTCACATATTTTTTCTACCTCTGGAGTGTCAATAAAAGCACATTGAAGTCTAATGAGTTCACTTCCAGTCGAAATAAGCATATCACCCATTCCAATTAGTTGCTCAGCACCTTTAGAATCCATTATTGTTCGAGAGTCTGTAGTGGAAGTAACCCTAAAAGCAACTCTAGCTGGAAAATTGGCTTTAATTAGTCCAGTAATAACATTTACTGAAGGTCTTTGAGTTGCAATAATAAGATGTATTCCAATTGCTCTGGCAAGCTGAGCAAGCCTTGCAATAGGTGTTTCTATTTCTTTACCAGCTGTCATGATTAGATCGGCAAATTCGTCTATTACTAGTACAATATATGGGAGGAATCTATGGCCCTTATTTGGATTTAGTTTTCTGGAAATGAATTTCTTATTGTATTCTATAATATTTCTGCAATTTGCAGATTTACAAAGCTCGTATCTTTCATCCATTTCAATACATAAAGAGTTAACTGTATTTACAACTTTTTTTGTATCAGTAATAATAGCATCTTCTTGGTCTGGAAGTTTTGCTAAATAATGACGTTCTATTTTGTTAAATAATGTTAGTTCTACTTTTTTCGGATCAATTAAAACAAATTTCACCTGAGATGGATGTTTTTTATAAAGAAGTGATGCAAGTACAGCATTAAGTCCAACAGATTTTCCTTGGCCAGTTGCACCTGCCATTAAAAGATGTGGCATTTTTGCTAAGTCTACAACATAGGTTTCATTTGAAATTGTCTTTCCAAATGCAATCGGTAAAGCCATATCGCTATTTTGGAATTTTTCTGAAGATAAAACTTCAAGCATTGAAACAATATTTTTTGTTTTATTAGGCACTTCAATTCCAATTGTTCCTTTGCCTGGTATAGGAGCTATTATTCTGATTCCTTCGGCAGAAAGACTTAATGCAATATCATCTTCAAGGTTTTTAATCTTAGAAATTCTAACACCGGCCTCTGGAACTATTTCATAAAGGGTAATTGTTGGTCCAACTGTTGCGCTGATAGAGGTTATTCCAATTTTATAATGCCCAAGTGTCTCAACAATTCTATTTTTTTTGTCCTCTAAATCATCTTTATCTATTTTTATTTCAGAACCACCATAATTATTTAAAAGATCTATTTCGGGCATTTTATACGAAGCTAACTCTAATGTAGGGTCATAATCACCAAGTTCATCTAATTTTTTCTTTATTTCTTCTTTACTTAATTTACCTTCATTTTCTGTAGAGTTAATTTCAATCGCAATTTTATCTTGATCTTCGATATTTGATGTGTTTTCTTCTTTTTTTATCTTAATATTTGAAGAATCAATATCTGACAATATTGTTGTCGGCTCCTCAATCTCAACTTCAGAAATGTTATTTTGAATATCATCTTCTATAATCTCATTACTGATATCTTCAGACTTATTTTCTACTTGGGTAGGTACTGCTTTTTTAAATGATTTAATTCTTTCAATTATACTTTTAATAAAAAATAATATATCTTTTGCTTTAATATTTAAAGTTAGGGGTAAATAGATAAATAGAAATGTAATGAGTAGTAGTGAAGTTCCAATGTCACCAAGCGCTTTTAAGCAAAAATCTTGTGTATGCATTCCTAGTCCTCCAGCAAGTAATGCGTTTTCGTAAAAATGAAATATAAATACAGGAATGTAAATTAATGCTAAAAGCGTATGAAATAAGATGTTTAAAATAGAAAATCTTTTAAAACCAAAAATTCTTAAACTCCACAAAAATGTAAATGTAAATATGAGATAAGCAGATATTCCAAAAAATCTATAAATTAAAGTGTGAGAGAGATATGCCCCTAAACCTCCAAGAGAGTTTTTGATTTCACTATTGGTTATTATATCTGAGAAGCTTGCATCCAAAACTAAGCTGTTGTCTGCTTTCCAGTTTACAAAAAAAGAAGAAAATGAAATTACCAAGAAAAAGGAAAAAAGTAATAAAATACCACCAACAACAAAATGATTTTTTTTGTTTAAAAATGGTGCTTTTAATTTGTTTAAAAGATTGTTTTTACTTTGCTTTAATTTTAATTTTTTCTTCATCTCTATGTAATTATCAAAAATACAAAGACAAATAATTTTACTACTTAGTATTATCTATTATTTTCCCATTAAATTGTTAATAATTTTTGAGTATTAGATTTTTGCTTTTATAAATTTGCATTTATAATGATATCACTAAAAATAAATAATGAATATGCTCAACTTAAAACAGTTGTTTTAGGTATTGCCAAGGATTTTGGAGGTACTCCAAAAATTGATGATTGTTATGATCCTAAGTCTAGAGAGTATGTTAAAAACGGTAGTTTTCCTGTTGAAGAATCATTGGTTAATGAACTTAATCAGTTTTTAAAAGTTTTTAAAAAATATAATGTTGATGTTTTAAGACCCGATAATATTAAAAATTTAAATCAAGTTTTTTCAAGAGATATAGCTTTTGTCATCGATAATAAAATCATCATCCCAAATATTATAAATGAAAGAAAAAAAGAGATTGATGGTGTTAAATCGATAATTAAAAAAATTGATTCCAAAAATATTGTCATTTTATCAGAAGAATCTTCAATTGAAGGAGGCGATATCATTGTTCATAATGAAGATATTTTTATTGGATATTCAAATAATGAAGATTTTGACAAGTATCAAGTTGCTAGAACGAATGAAAAAGCAGTTTTAGATATTAAAGATCTTTTTCCTAAAAAAAATATTTTTGCCTTTGAACTTAAAAAATCAGATAGAGATCCAAAAGAAAATGCTTTGCACCTAGATTGCTGTTTCCAGCCTATTGGAAAAGGCATGGCTATTTTATATGAAGGAGGATTTAAAAATAAAAGTGACATTACTTTATTGGAAAATTATTTTGGAACCAATAATCTTATTAGAATAACAAAAGAAGAAATGTATAATATGAATTCAAATGTTTTTTCGATTTCAGAAAATGTTATTGTTTCAGAAAAAAACTTTCATAGATTAAATTCTATTTTAAGAGAGAGTGGTTTTTATATTGAAGAAATTAATTTTTCCGAAATAGCAAAGATGGAAGGCTTATTAAGATGTGCTACTTTACCATTAATAAGATTATGAAACAAGCTACTAATAATATTATGATGATTGAGCCTGTTTTATTTAATTATAACTCAGAGACTGCTGTGAATAATTATTATCAAAATAATGATCACTCATTAAATCATAAAGAGATACAGCAAAAAGCTCATAATGAGTTTAGTGAATTTGTGTCTCTGCTTAGATCAAAAGGCGTTAATGTGTTAGTTTTTAAAGACACAATTGACCCCCACACTCCTGACTCAATTTTTCCAAATAACTGGATCTCTTTACATCAAAATGGTGAGGTTTTTTTATTTCCAATGTTTGCTGAAAATCGAAGACCCGAAAGAAGATTAGACATTATTTCAAAACTAAAAAACAACTTTAATGTTACTAAGATTAATAGTTTAACTCAATATGAAAATCAAAATATTTTTTTAGAAGGAACTGGAAGTATGATTCTTGATAGAGTAAATAAGATTTGTTATGCCGCAAGATCTTTTAGAACTAATGAAATAGTTTTAGAAGATTTTTGTAGTCAAATTAAATATGAGTTAGTTGTGTTTAGTGCTTTTCAAGATACAAATAATGAAAGATTACAAATATATCATACTAATGTAATGATGTGCGTAGCCAATAGTTATGCTATAGTTTGTTTAGATTCAATTGACTCTAGTTCCGAAAGATTAAGTGTCGTTAATAGTTTAAATAAAACCAATAAAGAAATAATTGAAATTTCTGAATCACAAGCAAACCAGTTCGCCGGTAATATGTTGCAAGTAGCTGGTGATAAAGATTATCTAGTTATGTCTAAGACTGCTCATGATTCATTAAATAAATCTCAAATCAAACAAATAACTTCTTTTAATGAAATAATATATGCTGATTTAGATATTATTGAAAAATGTGGTGGTGGTAGCGCAAGATGTATGATGGCTGAAATATTCCTACCTTTGAAAGATGATTGAAACAATTTTACATAAAAAAATACATGAAATTTTAATTGATCTTTATGGAGATAATAATTATAGTATTCAGTTTCAATCAACAAGAAAAGAGTTTGAGGGTGATATTACTCTAGTTGTTTTTCCATTTACAAGATTTTCAAAATTAAATCCAGAAATTACTGCCCATAATATAGGTGAATTATTATCTAAAATTGAGCTTGTTGAAAGATTTAGTGTTATAAAGGGTTTTTTGAATTTAGTGATTTCAAATAAATTTTGGCTTACAGAATTTTCTAAATCAACATTTGAAGAGAATTACGGCTTTGTTGACATTGATGAGAATTCTCCAAATTATCTGGTTGAGTATTGTTCGCCTAATACAAACAAACCAATTCACTTAGGACATATAAGAAATAATCTTTTAGGATTCTCACTTGCAAATATTCTAAAAGCTTCAGGAAAGAATGTTAAAAAGGTACAGATTATTAATGATAGAGGAATTCATATCTGTAAATCTATGCTAGCTTGGCAAGAATTTGGTGATGGTGAGACACCCGAAAGTTCAGGCTTAAAAGGGGATCATCTAGTTGGAAAATATTATGTAATGTTTGATCATCAATACAAGAAAGAAGTTGCAGACTTAATTAAGAAAGGTGCAGACTCTAAATTTGCTGAAGAAAAAGCGCCAATATTATTAAAAGCAAAAGAGATGCTTTTAAAATGGGAAGCAAAAGATGAAGAGATTATTGATCTATGGAAAAAAATGAATTCATGGGTTTACGATGGCTTTGAAGCGACTTACAAAAGACTCGGCGTTGATTTTGATAAAAATTATTATGAGAGTGAAACGTATTTGCTTGGTAAAGAAGTTGTTGAAAATGGTTTAGATAGCGGTGTCTTTTATAAAAAAGAAGACGGGTCTGTTTGGATTGATTTATCTAGTGAAGGTTTAGACGAAAAGATTATACTTCGTTCGGATGGAACAGCAGTATATATGACTCAAGATATCGGTACTGCAATAAAGAGACATGAAGATTTTAATTTTTCTCACATGACATACACAGTAGGAAATGAACAAGATTATCATTTTAAAGTTTTATTTCTAATACTAGAAAAACTGGGATATTCATGGGCTAAAAGTTGTTATCATCTTTCATATGGAATGGTAGACCTTCCTAGTGGCAAGATGAAATCTAGAGAGGGTACTGCAGTAGATGCGGATGATTTAATGGAAGATATGTTCCAGAATGCTAAAAGTATAGCTGAGGAACTTGGAAAAATTGATGTTTCTAAAAATAATGAAAGCAAAGAGTTAAATGAAACTGTTGGAATGGGAGCTTTAAAATATTTTATGCTTAAAGTAGATCCTAAGAAAAGAATGCTTTTTGATCCCAAAGAGAGTATTGACTTTAACGGTAATACTGGTCCATTTATACAATATACTTATGCTAGAATTCAGTCAATTTTACGTAAAAATACAGGAGATATTAAAATTGATGAAGATTCTGATATTACTGATAAAGAAAGAGCTTTAATCATCACGCTTCTAGCATTTCCAAAAACAATTCAAGAAGCTGCAAATTCATTTAGTCCTGCATTAATTGCAAATTATGTATACGAAATAGTTAAAGACTTTAATAGTTACTACCAGTCTACGCCAATTTTAGGAGC
>Ga0222715_10000452_pt1 | contig 40668 bp, 36 predicted proteins | sample C33_9DmetaG_FD_165056 | JGI IMG/M metagenome (GOLD analysis project Ga0222715, IMG submission 165056) | Estuarine water microbial communities from San Francisco Bay, California, United States - C33_9D | ecosystem: Environmental > Aquatic > Marine > Unclassified | place: USA: California...
TTCTTATCATCTTTTTTCGATGGTGCTGATGTTTCGGTTATGGCACCTTGTCTTTTCAATTTCTTTGGATTTTCCTTCTTATCTCCTTTTTTCGCTGGTGCTGGTGGAAGCGTTCCTTTATCTTTATTTTTTTGAGACGCACTTTTAGCTGGTGGGGGTGGAGCAAGACCTGGTGGTGGAGGTGGCATTGGAGGCGGTTGTTTACCTTCTTTTTTTGCTTTTTCTGCTGCCTCTTGTGCTTTTTTTAGCTCTGCCTTCTGTTTATTTGCTTTCGCTGTTGCTGCTGCTGCTTCTTCATTTTTCTTTTTTACTTTTTCAGTATCTGCGGCTATTTGCGTGTTCAATTCATTTTCCATCTTTTTTCCTTCTTCTGCTGATGGAATTGGATTTTTCTTTTTATCTTTTTCTTTCGCCAAGGCGGCTCTCTCTTCTTCTTCTTTAGCTGCTGCTGCTATGGTTTCTGATTCCTTTTTCTTCTTTTTTTCTTCTCCTTCTTCTTGATTTTTCAAAGCTTTTTTATATTTTTCTATTATTAGTGTTATATTATTATCACTTTTTACACTTTCTAAAGTCTTAATTGCATCTTTTAATTCATTTTTGCTAGCTTGTTTCAATGATAAATCAAGTTTTTTCTTGGTTTCAATTAATTTTTCACGTTTTTTTTGATTTTCATCTTGATGTTTTTTTATAGCTTCTATATTTTCATTCTGTATTTTATATACTTTATCTGGTTTAGCATCTTTTGGAATTGTTTCCAAATTAAGATCCTTTATTACTTTATTTAAATCTTTTGCTTCATTATTTAAAGTATCTATATTCATATAAGCATTGTATTCAGCTAAAAGCCGTTTTATTTCCGAAGCAATTTTATCTGAATCTAATGCTGAGGTTAGATATTTTTTTAATTTTTCCGGACTATTGGTTTCTTCTGTTTTTAGACCCATTAAAATTTTCAATTGTGCTTTCAATATTTCCATACTATTTGTCATATTTTAATATATATTTATTGGATATTAAAATATTATTCTAAACTAGCAATATTTCAACATATACATTGCTTTTTTTATTAAAATTATATATATCATTTTTATTTACACAAGGTATTCCTATATTTTTAAAAAGTTTTATTTGTGGTATTTTTGTTATTTTTAATGTATCCGCTTCAATTTTGATATTTTTTTTACCCATAAATATTTCACAATATCCATCATGAAATAAAGTATGTAAATTTATTTCTTTATATATCCAAATATCATTATTATCTTTTATAATTATATTGTCAGGCAATTCATATTCATTTAATACAAGTATATCATTTATATTGAAACGTTTATGCCATAATGGGATATAATAATCGTCTTCCTGGTGTTCTAACTTATATATTTTATTATTTAATAAATCATCTATAGTTGATTTTAATACAAGTATATTGGTAGAATCTGCTTTTTCTTTGATTATTTGTTTCATTTTATATAATACTTCAGGTGATAATTGGAAAACTTCATTATATTGATAGAAATACTTATATAATGTCGTAGATTTTTCAAAATTTAGATTTTTAAAGATTTCTATAGATATATTTTCACAATTAATTAGTATATTTTTTAATGATGTATTTATAAATTTATCATCTAGATCAGTTTCGGGAGAGAAAAACCCTATACATTTTTTCAAAATACTTTCTATTTTAAAAGATGTTTCACTATATGCAAATGGATCGTCATCTTTATCATTTTTTAAATAGTCGTATGCTTCTCTTATTTCTTGAAATTTATCTTTATTACCACCCGGTTTATCTGGATGATATTTCAAAGCCTGTTTTAAATAAGCTTTTCTTAACATATCTTGTGTATGTTTTTGGCAAATATCTAATATTTCACAAGCGTGTTCTTTATTCGCTATTACTACTGTCATTTAGTTTACTAGATATATAATATAAAAATCTTTCTAAATGATAAATAGGTCTATAATTATTATTGTAATACCTGAAAAACTTATATCCTTCAAAAATAATATCATTAATATTTCCTTCGTTAATTTCTTTAGTTTCAATAAAATGAGATATTATCTTATATATACATTCGTTCACATCAATATTATAAATAAAAATATCATATATTCTATCGCGAAATTCTATAAATACAATATTTTTCATATTTTTCATTTTTTCAATAATATAACCAACAATTTTATTTTCAATATTATTCAAAATTGTAATGTTATTGATAACATCTTTTATATTTTTTATATCTTCAAGTAATACATTTGAATTAATTTGAATATTAATACATTTTCGGTATGTCTTCTTTGTTGGTCTTCTAAAAGGTATAATTTGACATTTTTTTAAAATATTTTCAGGTATAAAACCAACATGTTCTGTTATTATTATATAAGAAACTTTAAAATTTTTATGATTTAATGTTTGCATATAACTATAAAATATATCTAGTAATTCACTATGAATACAATGAAAATTTTTACAAACAATATAATTTACTTCATTTGATCGTGTAGAAAAAATATCAATAATATGGTTATAAACATCATTAAATAATACCTTTGCGTTACATCCAAGCAATTCCATATCAATTTCAAAATGGACGTCGCTGATTTTAAAACAATAATCTTTTTTAGAATTTAAAGAAAAATTTATTTTCCTCTCATATTTAAGATTCGAAGGACTAAAATTTTTTAAGAAATTTAATACCTGTGCATACTTGCCAATTCCTGGAGGTCCGTAAAATATCAAATTAGAATTGTTATCTTGTATTTTATCAAAGATATGTTCCATATTTTCGTGTAAATTATTTTTTTCACATTCTCCAACATATTCTTCAAATCGCGATGATAGATATTTCATTTATATTAATAATCTTTATATATTTAATACTTAAATACATAAAAAACATTATTTTATGGACCGCTTATTAATATTGAAAGACAAATTTGAAAACTTAAAGAAAGAGTATCCTGTTGTAGCAAATTTATGGATTAATATAATTGATTCTAGAATTGATATTATTGATTTTACTTGTAATCAAGCGGAAGATATTTTAAATCATATAAAACACCAAGATAAATCTATAATGGAAAATATAAATAATCAAAAACTTTTATTAGCATTGTATCTTTTAAAAATGTATAACTATTTGAATAATACTTAAATATACCTTTACATTTTAATACAAATGTATATTTCGTTAAATACAAATCAATACGACATGAATAATGTAATCATAAGTGAAAAAACAAAAAATAATATAATGACTAATGGAGATTTTTATAGATTATATTATTCAACTGAAGACATAATTTTAAATGGACTGCATATATCATTTGAATTAAAAAACATATCCATTGAAAAATATTTTAATAAAATAAAATGTATATTTGATAACAACGGATATAACAATAATACAGTTTTTTTATTAAAAAATATAGAAAAAAGATTACTAGAAAGATATAGGGGGATTAATAGAGAATGTGTTTATAGAATAGGCGAACAATTAGAAAATAAATTTATAAAAATTTTTGATGATAATTATATCAATATTAAAAGATATAAATCTATTAAATTTGTATTAAAGGTTTCCGGAATATGGTCTTCTCAAAATGAATTCGGTCTTACATTCAGATTTTTTTTAACACCTATTATTGAAGATTAATTATCCAATTACTGGTTTTGTCACTATTTCAATATAAAAAAATAATGTCAAAGCACTTACTATTATTAATAATGCTGTCATCATACCTACAAGATTTATCTTTCTAGTTTGAACCCATTCAAGATTTTTTGTTTTTTCCTCTAACATAGCTTGTAATCCATCCCAACTAGATAATACATATAGATAATATACGGTTGTTATAATATGGAAAGCGCTTACAGTGGTCCATAATTTACCACCATTATCATATATTAATTGTTTATCTAAATAAGATATTTGAGATCCAAGAACTGAAAGTGTTATCGCATATAATAATACCAAAAATAATGGCGAGAAAAATACCTGTTTAAATAATCTCCAAAATTTCCAAAACATATTTAATTGCTTACCATCGCTTCCTGCTTTTCCCATGCGAAACATTAACTTTGCAAAAAAGAATATTGAATATATTGACAGTGGCACCATTAATAATCCTAACCATTTTGGGTCATCTCTTCCTAATACACCATATACTAAAAATATAACAGCTAATACTAAACCAGCAGAACCAGCAAAAGCAAGCCATTCCATCTTTTCTCCCTTTGTCAAATATTCCAATACTGTTTGTCCTTTTTCTTTTTCTTTATTTAAAGGTTTATTTGATTCATTTGTAGAAGACATACTTATATATTATTTATTATAAAAAAATAATAAATAATAATTAATTCGACATATTTTCATACACCCAATCTAAATCTATATCTTCGTGTTCTATTCCTTTTATTTTTATAAATGTTGGTTTCTTCATTGTGTTATTTTTATACATAACATACGGTCCATACTTACCCTTTCTTATTGATGCTTCATCTGATAATACTCTTATAACATTTGGATTTGCCGATTTTTTACCATCCAAAACATCTTTAATATCATCTATTTCTATCGAATTATAATCTTTTGTTATATGTTTTATTGATTTATTTTTACCATCATAATTAATATAGTTCCCAAATTTACCTTTTTTCAAAATTACATCTTTATCTTTATATGTTCCCAAATTTCTATTATTTGTCATATTTGTATTATCAATAATATCTTCTACCTTGTATTTACCTTGTTTCAATTTATCCAAATCTATGTCATTTTTTATTTTTTTCCAAGTTGTTTTGTCCCCTATTTCACATTTTATAACTGGCCCATATTTACCTATCATATATGTGTGATTTTCATCTATTTTATATGATTTCTTTTCGCCTTTTATTTTTTTTGATAATGTATCTATTTCTACATTACAACTATTACATAAACTATGCCATAACATTTTACCATTTTCAATTAAGTCTAAATCATCCTCCATATTTTTTGTATAATCATATTCAAATATATTCGAAAAATGCGTCAACAAAAATTCTAAAACCATCATACCCAATTGTTGTATCACAAGCTTATTTTTTTCATTTCCAAATTCTCTAACATTTTCTATCTCTTCCAATTCATCTTTTACCAATTCAAAATCTACACAATTTATTTTCTTACCTTTTACATCTTGTTTTAATACATATTTTCTTTCTTGAATTTTATCTATTAATGATGAAAAAGTAGATGGTCTACCTATCCCCTTTTCTTCCAATAATTGAACTAATTTCGCTTCCGTATAATGCGACTTCAAATTTTTTACTGATACTTTACTTGTAATTTTCTCGTAATTAACATTTGGTAGCGTGTAATATAAATTTATATAATGTGAATTTTCTTTTTCATACCCTCTTACTATTTTCCATCCCGGAAATACTACTTGTTCTTGAGTATTTCTATATAAATGTTTCTCTGGTGTTGTTATTGTGCTTGATATACTTGTATATTTTGCTTCAACCATTAAAGATTCTACTGTATTATTCCAGATTAATTTATAAAGTCTTATTTCTCTATTGCCTATTTTACCTTCTTCTTTACAAGTATGGACGCATCTATTTATATCTGTTGGTCTTATTGCTTCGTGTGCCTCTTGAGTATTCTTATCGTTTGATTTTGTTTTATTCAACATATGCTGATTCAAATGTTTTGATGTTGTATAATTATTTCCATACTTATCTTTTATATATCCTTCCGCATTTTTAATAAATTCTTCGCTATATTTATTACAATCGGTTCTCATATATGTAATCCAACCATTTTCATATAATGTTTGTGCTAATTGCATAGTTTGTTTCGGTGATATATGTAATTCATTTGAAGATTTCTGTTGTAGTAAACTTGTTGTAAATGGTTTTGGTGGCATTTTTTTTGTTTCCTTCGCTTCTTTTACATCTAATATATGTTCGTGTTCTACACTTCCACATAAAAATTCTTCCATTTTTTCTTCATTTTTATGATTATAATTCAATTTATATTCATATTCAAATTTACCTATTTTGAATATACCCACTGTATCATATACTTTTTCACCCTTTGAATTTTTTATTTCCATTTCTCTATCATATATTAATCTTAATGCTGGCGTCTGACATCTACCTGCGCTTAATCCACTTTGTGAATTTCTACTAATATGTTTCCATAAAATAGGAGATAGTTTAAAACCTACCAATAAATCTAATATTTGTCTAGATTGTTGAGCATGAAAAGTATTCAAATTTATAGTTCCCGGATTTTCAATTGCTTTTTTAATTGCCGGTTTTGTTATTTCACGAAATTTTATTCTTTTTGTTGTAATTGGTAAATTAAACGTTTTACATATATGCCAAGCAATTGCTTCACCTTCTCTATCATCGTCTGTCGCAAGTATTACTTCGCTACTTGATTTTATTGCTTTTCTCAAGTTGTTTATATATTTCTTTTTTGTTGGTAATAGATTATATTTTGGTGTAAAATTATTCTTTACATCAATTGATTTTAATCCATCGGTTATACCTCTTATATGACCGAATGATGCTACTACTTTATAGCCTTTTCCTAGATACGTTTCAATCTTTTTACATTTCGCATTTGATTCAACAATTACTAGTTTTGTCATATTAATTTAATATAAAAATTTTATTTTAAATCAATTTTGTATATTAATAATCATCTTCATCACTGCCCCAAAATGGATCATATCCCTGTGGAGGTGCCAGCATATCATCAGCACTTCTATTGTACGCATCTTTTAAATCTTTCCAATTTTGATCTGTAAATCGTTCATTTTCCATTTTTCTCTCTCTATAATCTCTATACGCTTGTTGTATTTTCCTTACTTGAGGTTCTGTTTCCTTAATTTTACGTCTTGTTTTATTTTTCAATAATTTTTTTGCAATACGACTATAGTCTCCGCCTCTTTTCTTCTTGCGTTTCTTCCATTTTTTTGCTGTCTTCGCAAATACTGCTTGTCTTAATAATTTTAACTGTTTTTTTGTTTTCTTTTTCCCTTTATATTTTTTGATTACATAATTCGCATATTTTTGAACCGACATTTTTTTTCTTTTTGCTTTTTTTGTAAATACGCCCCTCATTTTTGGGTTAATTTTTATTGGTCTCATTTATATTAAGATTAGATTATTGCATTTTCTTAAAATCATTCCAACTGATATTTTTCCCTTTTCTTTTTCTTTCTACTTTTTCAGATTTTTTTTTAGTTTCTCCTCTTAACGCGGAATCTATATACATTTCTTTCAAAAGTTGACCTACGGCTACACTTGCTTCGTGTTGATCATATTTTCCATCTTCTATTGCTTTTAAAACCATAATTAATCTACCTAATATCTCTAAATTTAATTGACCTTTTACTAATCTATTGTAAATATTATAATAGTTGTTAAATAAAAAAGGTGCTCTAGAACTACACATTTGATCGACCGTTTCTTTTTTTAAATTCCCATACTTGCGTTTGGTTAATATAATTGTTTCTACGTCTTGTTTTATTTTCATACTATGTTTTAACTCTCTTATTTTATTTGTTGTTTCTTCTGGTTTATATTCTGAAATTAATTTTTTTAAATTTAGACTGTCTTTACTATCCATTTATAATATATATTTTTATATTTTTTTAAACTTTAATTTGTTTATATATTATATATGTTAGCAAAATTCCGAAAATCAAGAGCAATGTATTATAAAGGAGGAGGGAGAGATGATAGGGGAGGTATTGCTCCAGAACCAATAGAAGGTTATGATTTACCTCTTCCAGTCGAACAATTTCCTAATGATGAAGCGGCAGATGCGGCAGCAGCATCAGCAAGAGCTCAAGATGTAAAAATCGCAAATACATTAAATCAATCGGGTGGTAGAGAACCTATAGCCAACGATGAAGTTGAGGTCCATCAATTTAGTAATGCTACACCTCAAGGCAATGAAGCTATGAAAAATTTACAAGAAATTAAATTACAACAAGATTTTAATAAATCAACTGATGTAGCAAATAATACACTACCAGATAATACAAAAACAGGTGGATTTAGAAAAAGAAAAAGATGGCCTCCACAAAAGAAAAATACACGTAAAAGAAAAAACAAAAAAAAGAAGAACAGAAAAACAAAAAGAGGTGGAAATCCACACCCAACAAAAAGCAGCCGCAATAATCAGAAATACTTACAATCCCATAATATATACAATCCTTTAAATCCTATTATGAAAAAAAAAGGTGGTAAGAAAAAGAGTAGAAAATATAAAAAAAATAAAAGAAGAAGAACCAGGAGAAAGAAATAAATATATATTTCTTAAAATAAAAATATATATTTTCTTATTTGAAGTGTTTGGGGAGAGAAAAACACTGAAAAAATAATAACATTATAATTTATTATGAAGTTTCGTGATTTTTTAAATGTATTTATAATAATCCTTATATTTTTGTTATTATATCTATCAAGTATTTTATCAGTAGGTTTAAAAGCATTAAAGAAGAATTGGCCCAAATATAAATGTAATCCTGTTGCCATGCCTTTTGCCGGTTATTTAGGGTATGATGTCATGGGAAACTTTACTGATTGTATTTCGGCAATTCAAAGAGGGGCAATGAGTAGGTTTTTAGAACCAATATATAATGCTATCAGTTGGATTGTAAGTATATCCGATTATATTCTCAAAACAGTTAGTAATATAAGAACAGCATTATTCAGTATGAAAGAAATTATTTTTGATGTTTTCAAAGACATCATGGCTTTATTTGTCAATATATTAACAAAATTCCAAAATCTAATTGTAAAAATTAAAGATTTAATGATGAAGCTTGGTGGAACTATGGCTGCTATTGTTTATATAGCAGAAGGTTTATCATTCGCGGGTGAAAGTATATGGAATGGCCCTATTGGTAAATTAGTTAGAATGGTTTGTTTTCATCCGGATACACCAGTAACAATGGCAGATGGAACTACTAAGAAAATGAAAAATATTAAAATTGGTGATAAATTAGCAAATAATATTGATGTAATGGCAACTATGATTATAAAAGGTAATGGAAAATCTCCATACTACAAAGTTTGGAGTAATAAATTAAATGATTATATTTTTGTTACATCAACACACTTAATACAAGATCCAAAAACACTACGATTTATTGAAGTTCAAAATTATGATAAAGCAATACCAACAGAACTTTACGGAGAAAAACTAAGTTGTTTAGTAACAAGCACAAATACTATACCAATCGGAGAATTTACTTTTTGGGATTGGGAAGACTAGAATATTTTCCACTTAATATATAAATGGAAAATGTTTCACCTCGTGAATATATAAAAAAAATATATAAGGAAAGTAGTTATTTAGACACATATGGTGGTTCTGTTGTAGGTGCAATAACAATTATTTTGGTTGTAGGTTGGGCTGTTAGTTACTACTATATACAAATACATATGAATTATTTAAGACAAAATTGGAATAATTATAAGTGTCATCCAGGCGTAATGCCTTTCGCAGGACAAATAAAATTAACACCTGGGATGACACCTTTACAATTTACTTCTTCTAATTTTTCATATTGTCTTAACAAAGTTTTAGTTGATGTTGTAAGACGTTTTATGGAACCTATATTGAATATGAATAAAGTAATATTAAAAATATTTAATAATGTAATTGAAGCTTTTAAAATAGTAGAAAAAGTTTTTGAAAGAATAAAGAATATTTTTGAAAGCATTATAAACTTTATTATGTCAAAAACCGTATCTATTTATATACCATTCCAGAAATTGTTAATAAATTTAAAAGATTCATTCAGAAAAACTGGTGCTATAATGGGTGTATTAATGTATTTAATTATGGGAATGGATTTCCTGTTTTTCAGTGGTTCGAAAACACTTATATTTCAACTCGCAATAGCTTTAGCTATTGGTGCCGCTGCAATTCTTGGTATGTGGTTAATTCCATTAACTTGGCCTCTTGCTATTGCTTCAACCATTATATGGGTTGCTTCTCTAGCGGCAACTATATTAGTTCACGAATGGTTAAAGAAAATAAGAAATATGACCAGTGTTAGTTTTCCAAGCAAACCCAATAAACCTAAACCCCCACCTATTTTTAAAGCCATAGCAAAAGTAGGAAAAGCAATTGTAGGAGGTATTAAAAGGATTTTTTGTTTCCATCCAGATACTCTTGTTACAATGACCGATGGTTCTACTAAAAAAATGTGTGAAATTAAAATAGGAGATATTCTACACGATGGAAATCGCGTTGAAGCAGTAATGAATATTATGGGTCATTCAGATAATCCATTTTATGTTATACATAGTAATGTATTAGAAGACGAAATTATGGTAACTGGAGGTCATTATATTTTTAGTAAAAAACAAGATAAGTTTGTTTTAGTATCACAACACGAAGATGCGGAAAAAAGTATATTTTGGGGTCAAAAAATGTGTTGTTTGATTACCGAACACCATACTATACCTGTCGGTGAATATGTTTTTAGAGATTGGGAAGATTAATTTAGGGAAATATTTATAAATATTAATAATCTTAACAATTAATATATATATAATGAAACTATTAGGTTTAAGTTGCAGAGTTGAATGTTGTATATTGTGTATTGTTATCGGTGCATTTATTGGTGCTAATTTATTTTGTTCTTGTATAACTAAAGAAGGATTTAATGCTGTCGGTAGTACAATAAATTATGCGATGGGCGAAGGTGTTCCAGGAGAGAAATTCGGTGAAAAACCTGTTTATAATCCTTCCAGCAGTTATGAAAAAGTTCAAACTCCTTTACCAGAAGGTCAGTTATTTTTTTACGCCAACAATCATTTCAAACCTGAATGTTGTAAATTTTCAACCGTAAGTGGCTCTGGTGGATGTGCTTGTGAAACTACAGAACAAGTAAACTATTTGAGAAATAGAGGTGGAAACAAATCAAAATAATTTAGTTATATAATGTTAAAAAATAAAACATTATATATATAATGAAAGGAGGAAGAGAACCTATTGAAGGAAAATATAGAACAGATTTACCCGGTGATTTATCATTAGCAAATCCTAATTCTAGAATAAAGAACCCAAGAGTAAGACAACAAGCTTTTGGGGCACCTACATCACCACAATCAGGAAAAAAACGTAATATGAAAATTACTGAAATAACAAATAAACCACCACCATTATTTACTCAATGTAAAAAAGAAAGTGTAAAAGAAGCTTTAGATAAAGCAATTGATAATGCTAAAAAAAAATATAGATTTAATCCACAACAAATAAAAGAACTAAAAAAAGATTTAAAAAATAAAAGTGTAATAGAAGGTCAAAATTTTAGAGGACAATGTGCTCAGGTTCAAAAACACGTAGATGATTCAGTAAAATTTATTCTAGAAAAAACAAAACGAGAAAATGCTGCAATTAAAATTCAAAGACAAGTTCGTGGGAACAGGACTAGGGAAGGTAAAAAATCAAGCCCTGGAAGAAAAAGCGGACATTCAAAATCTTGTGTAAAAGATCAAGCAAGATCGCTTGACAATTTAATACTTGGTTTAAAACTTAAATTAGAAACTAGCCAACGCTCAAGACTATTGAAATCAATGATGAATGTTCCAGCAAAAACAGGAAATTGCAATACTGTAGCCATTCGAAAATTATTTGCCGATCCAGAAACTAAAACTAAAGCTATTTCTTCATATAATAAACTTCCACCAGGAACAGAAATAAAAAAATTTCGTATTTTAAAAGAAGTAGCAGATACAGCAGTAAAAAAAGAAGATAATAATTGTTTAAAAATGCCTGCTTCAAAACTTGAAAAGGATGAATATTGCAAAACTAGTAAAAATACACAAGTAAAAAATAGATTGGAACAATTGAAAAGAGATATACAAAAAAAGTATGATGAACAACAAGCTAAAATAGCAAAACAAACAGAAATTAACGCTGAAAAACAAAGACAAGAAGCAATGAAAAAACAAAAAAATGGTAAAATGAAAAAATGTATAACCGATGCACAAATGTTGCATACTGATACAGCTAAACCATTGCCTGTAAAACCAGAACAAAAAATTGAAGAATTAGAACCAATATTGGCAGATGTTAGTGCCAGATTTGATAAATTAAAGCAAGAATGCGATGAATTTAAAAGTAAGTCAAGTAATTATAAGGGAAAAAGATTAAATATCCAATCCAACATTGCTAGTATTCAAAATGCAATCAAAACAAAGAGAAAACAACTAGCAGAAAAAAAAGCGGCTGAAGAAAAAGCAAAACAGGAAGCAGAATTGGCAAAGAAAAAAGCAGAAGATGCCAGAATCGCAAAAGAAAAAGCTGATAAAGAAGAAAAACAAAGAAAAATAGAAGCAGATAAAAAAGCCGCAGAATTAGAGAAAAGGAAAAAAGAAGAAGCTGATGCAAAGAAAGAAGAAGTTAGAGTAAAAGCAGAACAAGAAAGAAAAAAAGCAGAAGAAGCAAAAAAATTAGCAGACGCTCAAGCATTAATGGCAGAACAAGAAAGATTTAAAAAAGAAGCAGCTAAAAAAGACGCGGAATTAGAGAAAAAGAAAAAAGAAGAAGCTAGAGTAAAAGCAGAACAGGAAAGAGTAAAAGCAGAACAAGAAGCAAGAAAACTTAAAAAAGAAGCAGAGAAAAAAGAATTATTATTACTAGCAAAATTAGAAACAGAAAGAAAGAAAAAAGAAGAAGCAAGACAAAAAGAAGAAGTAGCTAAAAAAGCATTGGCGGATAAAGCAGTAAAAGAAAATAAAGAAAAAATGGAAAGAGAAGCAGCAGAAAAAGAGAAGAAATTAAAAGCAGAACAAGATAAAATGAAAAAGGAACAAGAAAAAGCCAGAAAAGCAATGGCAGATGCTGCAGCAAAAGCAGCAAGAGAAAGAGAGGCCCAAAAGAAAAAAGAAGAAGACAAAAAAGCAAGAGAAGCAGCAAAAGCAGAACAAGATAAACAACATAAACAAGCTCTTGTAGCTGCTAAAATGCAGACAGTAGCATTAAAATCTAAATTAGAAAAAATGAAGAAACAAAAAGAAGAAAATAGTCAAAAATTGAGCGACATCCAAGAACAAATTAAAAAATTGGATGAAAAAGTTAAACAATCGAATGATGCTGCTTTAAAAGAAAGAGCAGATATGATTAAAAAATCATTGAAAAATTATACTGAATTACTAAAGGCTTAATTATTAATATTTAAAGTTAAATTAAATATTAATTTAATGAAGATATTATATTTATTATTTTTATTTTTTGTATTGATAAATGCTGATAATAAAGTAAGAGTTTATCAACGTATACCAGAAAATTTTGTAGCAACTGCTATATATGATTTTGTTAAAGGAAACGGTATTAATAATTGTTTCCAATTTCAAGAAACAAAATCGCAATTACTTTTAAAATGTTTAAGAGATAATGAATTAGTAAATACTGAAATAAATATTATAGAACCAACGCGAATAAGATGGACTTCAATATCTTATGTTGTATAATTATTTTTTTGATAAATTAGATATAGGATGCATAAATATCTTTCTTTTATTTGTTTTATTATCCTTCGTTAATGTTGCCGGATCAATAGTTTTGACTTCAGAATATTCAACTACATGAGCATATTTGGTATCATTATCTGTCATTGTATTATTATCAATTGATACTAATCGTTCGCCCGTATAATTAGTACTTTTTGCTGTATTGGAAACTTCTGTTTCAGTACAAACTTTATAATTAAATTTTTCGGTTTCATATTCCCCATCAAAAAAACAAGCAGTTTTCAAAACATCTTGATTATAATCATGATAACCTTTTGTTAATGTTAATAAACTTGATTGATTTATTGCTGATTTAATTTTACCATTAGCATATGTTTGACCTAAATGTCTCGCTTCATTTGTATTTCCAAAATCACAATACACTCGTCTATTTCTTTTTTTCTCAGTGTACTCTTTAGCGGAAAAAGTTTCACCATTTTTAAATAATTTTACCATTTAGTATATGTATATATTTAATAAATTAAAATATTCTCAACTTTATATATTATGGAAGCGACATTGAATTTAAATAATTATACCGATAAAGAAATATTGGATTTGTTTGGTATATCCGAACAAGATTGTAAAAATAAAAATAAAATCAAAGACCAATACAATACGATTATTGAAAACATAAAAACTCAAAATGAATTCACACCCGATTTTAAAAGAGATTTAATAGAATTTTTAACAAAAGCATTAGATAGAATGATTGAAGGATTAAAACAAGATTATAAACTGGCTGATAGTAGTTTTACACCCAATTTAGAAAAATCAGAAACATTTAATAACGAACATCAAGTAATTAAAAAAAATAATAAGAAATCACTTACGTCATTAATTAATCCAATTAGAACAGATAGAATTAGTAAATTATTAAATATTAATACTGTTTTTAGAGATAATTATTATAATACTCGTTCTAGTGATTTTACTTTTAATTTACCAGCACCAATAAATAATGTTATAGGCGTTTCTTTAGAAACAGCGGAAATAGAAAATACATATTATACTTTTAATGCTCTCAATAGAACAAATGAAATTGTGGTTGAGATATATAATGTTGAATCGGCAAACGGCCAACCTATAACTGCTGAAGATGGATCAAATTCTTTAATTACACAAAATAAGAAAAAAATAATAACAATAAAAGAAGGAAATTATACAGGAGAAAGTTTGGCCGATTACATGAATTTATCAATTTTTTCTCATGGGGAACTAGCTAGAATTGCTTGTAAATATGATAGTTCTACCAGAAAATTTAGTTTTTTCAAAGATAATAGAGATGCGGATGATGGTGGATTGCCAGATACAAATACAATTTGGTATAGGTTTAATCTTGATTTTAGATTATTAGATGATGTAAATAGAGATATACAAAAAAATATGGGTTGGTTATTGGGGTTTAGAAAACAACAATATAATTTTGTAGATAATTATGTTAGTAAAGATGATGTAACTGATAAATGTACTGAAGGTTTTTGTTGTGAAGCAACTTGTAATACAAGAGGAACTCCATATATTTATGTATGTGTTGATATGTTCAATAATAATCATTCGCAATCTATCATTTCACCTTTTTCTGAATCTGCTTTTAACGATACTAGTATATTAGCAAAATTGAAAAATCGTGTAACTAACTTTAATTATGAAAGTGGTGGTTTATTATATGGTTTTAAACGAGATTATTTTGGACCTGTTACTGTCTCTAGAATGAGAATTCGTATTTTGGATCAATATGGCGATATAGTTGATTTAAATAATAATGATTTTTCATTTACGTTGAAATTCGACCAAATGTATAACTTAAATATCAATTATGGAACTATGTTTGATTAATCATAATCATCATAATCTCCTTCTTTACATACTCTAAAAAAAAGTGCACCAATAAAATAAATACCTACAATAAATATTACAAGTTCAAAGAATGCAGTCATTATATATTTAAAATCATATAAACGTTTAAATATATATATATTATTAATGTTATTTATATCTCCCCCATTTGGTAATTATATTAATTTACCTAACACAACCCCTATACGCGGTAGTTTTACATTAAAAGAACGCAAAGGTAAATGGAAACAAATATTCAAAACTTTAAGATATATTCCACATTTTAATGGATGGGTAAATAAAATCGGTTTAAGAAATCCTGGTATTGATTACGCTATAAAAACATATAAAAAAGGTGAAATTATTAGTATAGCCATTATGAATCAACACGAAATTAAACCGCTCATTCATAAAATACCTGAAGATATGGATATTGAATTAAATGTCAGCTGTCCAAATACAGATAAACATATGGTTAATAAAGGTTTAAAAGTATTTTTAAATAAAAAACGTACTTGGTGTATTATTAAATTACCCCCTATAAATTATCAGGATGATTTTGATAGATATTATAATGAAGGCTTTCGTCAATTTCATCTTTCTAATACTTTGCCAACAAAATACGGTGGATTATCAGGATCTTCATTGAAACCTTATACTAAAAGAAATATACAATATATTAAGAAATTTTATCCAGGTTGTACTATTATTGCAGGTGGCGGTATACGTTCTATGAAAGATGTTGAAGAATATAGAAAAATTGGAGCAGAACATTTTAGCGTATCTTCATTATGTTTTAATCCCATTGCGTTTCTGAAATTTTATAGTGAATACATGAATCCGTTTTAATTATATAATCTAATGAATATATAATTAAATGCCAAGAACTTTTGGTAGTTTTGAAGACTTATTATATAAATTAAATGATTTTTCACATGAATGGGATGGTGAAATATGTATTAAAACTAGGGTAGATAAAAAACCTCACGGTTATACTAATTATTTTTATCTGAGAAAATTTAACAAAGAAAGAACAGAAGATACAGGTAAATTAGAACTTGATATACCCAACTCTCAAGAGGACGGAGAACCTCGTTCAATAGAATTTGAAGATTTAAAAAATGGAAAATATAAGATTACGGTCGCTAATTTTACTGCTTCTGGTGTGGAGTGTGATGAGATTAATGAAATGTATTGGTGGAGGTATGAAGAAAATCCTAGATTAAATGCTAAAGGAGGAAAGCGTCGTAAAACACGTAGAAAACGAGGTAAAGGACAAATTTTTTCAAGAAGAAATAATAATATTGGAAAGATATTAAAAAATCCGACTGATGGAAGTTTTTGGGAAATTATAAGTGAACGAGATGGAATAGTGGATGTAAGAGAATTTTCTTCGGGAACCGGTGGAACAGGCGATAGAACTGTACTTCGGTATCCTTTATCAGTTTTACAACAAGCAGGATGGGTTTTTCAAGATATTGCTTCTTCAAGTGGAAGCAGTGGAGGTCGTAAAAGAAAAACTAGAAAAAAGGCACTAATCAAAATATCTTGTAATTTTGATAGTGGAAATATAATTCATAAAAAGACAAAAACAATAAAAGATAAAAATATATTTACATTAGAAATCAAAAAAGATCCATATCCAAAAAGTGTAAAGAAAAAATATCAAAATTGGTATTACTTTAAAGTTGAAAACGCAAAAGGTAAAAAATGCAAGTTTATCATAGATAATCTTGTTAATATCGATAATGATTGGAAAGGACATAGCGTTGTTTTTACTTATAACCATAAGACTTTTACAAGGCATCCTACAGAATTAAAAAATAATACATTGTCTTGGGAATTTACACCAAAGAAAAATAAGGTATATTTTTCATATTATGTTCCGTATTGTCTTTCTAGAAATTATAAATTAACATCTAAATTATCTAAACGTTCATGTGTTAAAAAAAGTATTTTGGGGGAAAGTCCATTGAAAAATAAAATTGAAGTATTGAAATTTGGAAAAGGAGACAAGAATATCTTTATGATAGTAAGGCAGCATCCCGGAGAAACTATAGGTTCTTGGATGTTTGAAGGATTTATTTCGGCATTTTTCTCTCCCCGATCTACTAAAATGAGAGATAAATTAATAAATAAATTTACATTTCATATATTTCCTTTGGCTAATCCGGATGGCGTGGCTTTAGGTCATTGGTATACTCAATCACACGGACATAATTGTAATAGACAATGGCATATAACAAAATGCCCTGAGGTTAAAATGTTGCGCAATTATATTGAAAAACAAGGAAATGGCTGTTTGTATATTGATTTACACGGAGACGAAGGTTGTAAAAAACACTTTATAACCGGTAATGGTAAAGAAAAAGATGATAAACATAGTCCTTATAATTTTTTCAGAAAAAGAATGGTAGAATATAATAAACATTTTCAATTAAAAGATTATTATACTGTAAAACTTCATAAAGTTCATGGAACATTTGATGGTGCTTGGGATGATTCATTGACAATAGAAGGTTGTATGAAACATAATTATAATAGACAATCTTTGGAACTTGAACCTTTAAAAATAGGTAAACATTTATTTAAATCTTTATATGATTGGAGTTTTATGATATAATTTATTTTTCTTTATATGAATTCACAACGATAACTCCAAATATTACCATTGAAAACCCTACAAACTGCATGTAATTCATTGTTTCATTAAATAAAAGATATGATAATAACACACCAAAACATATATATAATGGTTGTATTGTTCCCAACGTATAATAACTATCATTTTTTGTTAATAAATACCAAAATATAAGCAATGCTATAAAATTAAAAAATACACTGCCAATATTATAGAATATTTCGTTTGTTGTAAGTTTATTATAAACTTGTAAATCATTGTTTATTAATATACTAGTTAATATTCCAAACATAAGAAAAATCGGTGATCTAAACAAAAACATTTCGTAAGGTTTATATTTTTTTAATAAATAATTCTTGTCTATTAATGTAGAGACAGACCAAATTAATGCTGCCGTACCTGCTAATATTAAATCTTTCATATAATACTTAGTTACATTATTTCTTACAACACAAATATTTTTCAACAATATTTTTCTTATGTAATACTAATTTTCCCTCATCAACTTGTAGCATATTGTCAATAACACCAGGTATTAATTGTTTTAATATTGGATCTAGAGCTTCTAAAGAACCCGCATCGGTATTATCAATTGTATATATCAAAACATCTACTATCAAGTCAATTTTGTGTTGTGGTTTTAATTTGTATAGTTCTGAAACTTCTTTAAGAACTATAATTGTAGCTTCAATCAAATTTTGTAAATTTACACCATTTGGAAACATTTTCACAATTTTTTCTCCAACTACTTTTACATCTTCTGCTTTAATAGGAGATGTTTCATCTTCGACTGATTTTAACTCGACAATATTAATTTTTGTTAATTCAGCCTCTCTTACTTCAACAGCTTTATTTTCTGCCATTTATAAATATCAATAAAATATTTATAAATATTTTCCTTATTTTTTTCTATTTTTTACTTCATTTTCAAAGTCTTTTTTTGTTAATTTATATCCCCAATGTTGTAGTGTTTGTCTGATTGCTGGACTAATTGAATGGTCGTCCCATTTACCCCCTTTTTTCAATATCATCGTAACTAGCCATTTTCTAAATCTACCATTGGGTCCGGCTAATTGTTGCCATCTTTTTATTTGCCTTTCATCATCAGCACTTCTTTTACCAGAATAATAGTCACAATACCATTGAACCCAACCATATGGATGACTTTCTCTCATCCAACCTTTATTTTCCCAAAACTTCAATGTTGTTCCTACTTTCTTTTTGTATTTATTTAATTTTACATCATATTTATCAAATGGTGTTGTCATTAGGTTATCAGGTATACCTTTTAAAAAACTATACTTTTTGTGTTTGTTTTTTAATGTTGTGTTATGAAACTTAGATTTGATAGGTCTCCAATAAGTTCCTCCAAAACTACCCATTGTAAACATTTGACGAGGAGTTAAATTTGGTTTGAAATCTTTATCCATTTTCTTTGTACTTTTATTTTTTTTTGTTTTATTTTTCCTTTTACTTTTTCTTCTTCTTGTTTTTCTTTTTTTCTTTCTTCTTCCACCCCTCTTCAATGAATATTCATCAAATTCGTCTGTGGACATTTCAACATCACTTTTTCCAGTAGTATCAACAAATGCAACTGGAGATTTTTTTCCTAAGTTACCTTCATAAGGTGAAGTTTTATGAAATACTCCATATGGATGTCCTTCTGTTGGTGGCAAGTATTTTAGTCCGCCATGTCTCTCCTCTGCCTCTTTTTGCAAGAATTCGATTTCTCCGGTAGTTCCTGTAATTGATTCTTTTTCATCCCAAACTCTTAATCCTTCTCTTTTTTTTCTAGCTTCACTACTCATTAAATCACTTCTTCTTTTCATTTCTTTGAATGTTGTATATATATATCTTGCTTTTGCGTTATTTTCTTTACTTTTCGAGCGATATTCTTTTACATTTATTATATCCTGGAAAGTTATTTTTGATTTGTCCTTAATATTTTGTTTCAATATTTCTAATATTTTCTTGTCATCTTCATTTAGTTTTCCAAATCTCTCCTCATATCCTCGTTTAAAATCATCTAACATTTTTTGTACTTTCTCCGCATGTATTTTTCTGGCGGCTTTTTCAAATATTTTAACTTTTGTGTCTTTATTAGCAAATAATCTTTTTCTGAATTCTGGATTATTTAATTTTTCTCTATGAATTTCTATTGCTGTTTTTTTTCGTGGCGATTTAGTAACTTTAACTCCTCCTTTTTTACGCGTCTTTTTTTTGCGACGACCTCCTCGCGTATAGCGTTCTTTTTTACATCGATATTTTTTATTCCTATCAACACCTACAATACGTCCAAGTTCATCTTTAATACAAGGATTGCATTTGTTTTCTGTCTCTCCACAAAGCCTCCCCCAACAACCAGGTTTTTCACATTCAGTGCAACAATCACCATACGTATACGATGGAATCGGTGGTCCATCATAAAATAGAACGCTTATATCCAAATATCCATCTTCCTTTTTCCATTGTCCCATTCCAGGGTCTGTGTGATGTGGTATATATGGTGCGCGACATAATGGACAAGTTTTATTATTACTATTTGGGTTCAATATTTTTCTTATACATTCTACACAAAAATAGTGATTATTTTTACAAAAACGATTAGTTGCTGTATTCTCTAAACAAACCGAACAATCAGAACCTTTTTCGCCATCACCACCTATTTTTTTACGCGTCTTTTTATTTTTTTTTCTTTTATTTTTGTTACTCATATATTAATTATAAAGATTATTATTTATAATTAATTTCTACATGTTTTTCTTCTACGTCCTCCTATTTTTACTTGTTTAACTCTTCGTGTTCCTTTTTTATATTTTTTATATGCTTTCTTAGCCAATTTATATGCTCTACTTTTTTTACTGCAGTTTTCTTGAATTATTTTAAAATCTACAGCTGATGCTTTTCCTCCTGTTATAGCGCTTGCCATTCTAGCATAACCCCAAGAATGACCTGTTTGATTTGGTCTACTACCACTTGAAAAATAAGCACCTTGTCCTTTCTGAAACATTTTTTTCAATCCTTTTAATTTACATTTGGAAGCTTTTGCTAATTTTCTGGTTGGTCTTATTTTATTTATTTTATACATTTTACGCGCCTTAATTATATGTGGTGATACTTTTGATTTAAATGATTTCATTTTTTTTCTAGTATGATATTTCCCTTTTTTGTATGCTGCTCTCGATTTTTTCAATTCTCTTGCTTGTTTCTTTTTATCTTTTTTTGAAAGTTGTTTTGGAACGTATCGTTTTGGAACACTTGTTTTTCTCCTTCTCTTCTTACCACCAGTTTTTGGCAATCCTTTCAAAAGCACTTGTCTAAAACTTTCTATCCATACCTTTTTTTTATCATCATCGTTCTTTATTAGAACAGGATATAATTTCTCTGCTTCATTAGTGACTTGCCACGCCATTTGTGTAATTTGTTTTATCTGTTCTTGAGTAAGCTTACCAGAATTTAAGAACTCCTCAATCTCTTTTTCAGTTCCTAACTTTTTGGAGATAGAATCTATATCTGGTATAGGACTATTTCTTAGAGAAAATGGGTTCTTTTTATTTGCTTCCTCTGTTAATCTTCCTATTTCTTTTGACAAATCATCCACATCCATAATATATATTAAGAATAGATATTATTAATGAAATAAATCAACTAATTTTCTAGAATATTCGCCATCAGAAGGATAATGAATACCTGCTTGAACTCTACAAATATCACAACGATATGCTAATTTTTTAAAGAGGACTTCTTTTTCTGGATATTTTTTTGATAAATGTTTATATAATACTTGTGCTTGATATGCGTGCCCTGCTGGAAACGCAGGAGTTTGAGCGGTTGATGTATCTATTGGTTTTATTGTTTTATCTACTTGTTCTGGTCTTGATCTATTAATTAAATATTTATTAGCATATATAATACCTTGTACTTTTGAAGATGTTATTATTTTGTTTAATTCTTTTAATGATTCATTTACGTGTGGTTTAAAAGCACTTGATACAGTTTTATTAGTTAAATGAAAAAAATTAACATCACTAGGTGTTCTGTTTTTTATATATTCTTTTACTACTTCTACTTCTTTTTTATTATTAGGATAAACAGGTATTGTAGGAAAAAAAGGAACATATCCTTTAAAAAATACAATATATATTAAATAAACTACTAAAATCATTATTATTTTTTTTACATTAAATTTCAGTTTCATTATATATTATTTTTATATAATAAAACCAATTATAAATACATTCCAAATGGTATGCCATTTTTATCCTCTTTTTTAACTAATTTTTTAGCTATATCAATAGTAACAGTAAACGGAAAACTAACTTCGATTGTGGTTTCTTTTTCAAATAATTTGCTATCCTTTTTCATTAGTCTATACAAGTTCAATTTTGTATATATTATCTCCAATGCTCTTTTCAAGTTTCTAACACCCTTTTCATCTTGAACCAAGTTTTCAGAAATATAACCAATAGTTTCATCCGGAATAATAATATCTCCTTCTTTGAAATTTAAAGTTTTAATTATTTTTGGCAGCAAATATTTTTGTGAAATAACACATTTATCTGGTTTTTTATATCCATCAGTATTTATCCTATACATTCTATCTTTTAATATAGGATTTATCTTTTTCTCATCATTATAACTGAATATAAACAATGCTTTACTCAAATCAAAGTCAATCCCTGAAAAGTATTTGTCATGAAATTTGTCATTTTGAGTTGTATCAGTTAAATGCGTTAAAATTCCAACTATTTCTTCGCCTTTTGGCGTGTTGCTTATTTTATCAAGTTCATCAAAATAAATAACAGGATTCATACATTTACTATTTATGATAATATCAACAATTCTTCCCCATACACTTCCTTCATAGGTATATGAATGACCTTCTAGAAAACTACTATCAGTGGCACCACCCAATGCTAAGAATGCGAATGGTCTACCTAAAATCTTACTCACTCCTTCTTTTAACAATGTAGTTTTACCAGTTCCGGGAGGTCCTCCAATTGCGATTGCTGTCCCAATTGATTTTGGATTGCTTATCCATTGTCCTACCAATTGCATTATCTGCATTTTAGCATCGTCCATTCCATATACCGCATCATCCAATGTTGTTTTCGCGTATTCCATAAATTCATTATATTTATCTTCGCCCGATTCCAATGATACTGGCAAATTTGTATATTTATTGAAAGGTATTTTCATAAATGTATCAACCCATTGTTTTATTTTATAGTATTCGCCTGAACCGGGGTCCATCCATTGCAAGGTTTCTAATTTTTTCATCGCGGTTGATTTATATCTAACGGGTATATCTGCTTCAATTAATGATAATTTATGAGGAACTTCTACCTTTGTATAATCATTTACTTCTTTTAATTTTTTCATTATTTTTTTTTGAATTCCAGTATCTAGTTTTTTGAAATATTTATATTCATTTAAAGCAGTATTGCCTCTCAATAATTTTTTAAACTTTTTCAAATTACTAGATTTTTTCTTCTCATCTTCTTTTTCTTTTTTCGCTTTATCTAGTTTTTCTTTCTTTTCAACCATTTCATAGAATTTATTTAAAACGGCTTTCTTCCCTCCTTTGTTTTTTGCTTTAATTAACGTTTCTAATTCATTCAGTAAATCATTACTTTCGTTTTCAGATACGATAGATGAAATTCTTTTTTCAGGAACATTTTTGATAGGTTCATATTCATCCTCCTCATCTTCGTCTAATTGAATATCATAATACTTTTTGTCTTTTTTCTGTTTTATTTTTAAAATTTTTCCAAAATAAGGTTTATCCCAATCTTTCAATTCTACTTTTACTCTATCTTTAACACTAAAATCAGTGGATTTTTCCTTAGACTTTTTCTGTTTTTTGCTTTCTACCTTATTTTTATCTTCTTCGTCATCGGAACTGATAATGACTTCTTCTTCTTCTTCTTCTTCTTCTTCTTCGTCATATTCATATTCATCATCAAGCATTCCTTCACCTCCACGACCACCTACTGTAAAAATTATATTGAATTGATTCTTAAGTATATCTTCTGCTTGTTCTTGCATATTTTTTTCATCTTCGGATTCTTCTTCTAATTGTTCTAAATAGTTCATCATTTCTTCATCAAGTTCTTCGTCTTCTTCTTCTACATCTTCCAATTCTTCTCCGAGAACATAATCTTCATCGTCTTCGTCTTCGTCTTCGTCTTCCTCTTCCCTACTAATAATTTTCTTGATTTTTTTATTTTTCTTTTTCCTACTTACTTTTTTCTTACGTTTTTCTTTTCCTATTGGTTTCTTATTTTTTTTATTTTTAGATAGATTTTTTGGCTTCTTTTTCTTTTTATCATCATCTTCATCTTTTTTAGCTTTGTATTTTCTACCTAACTGTTGAAACATTTTGGCAAAATCAGCAGTTCCTGATTTAGGAAGTTCTTCTTCATCGCTTTCGTAATAATCCATGAAAACGACTTCTTCATCAGTGTCATCGTCGCTGCTATTATTATTTTTCTTCATCTTAGAATGTCTGGATTTTTTAGGAGAATCGGACTTCTTGTCTTTTGGCATTATATTAAATAAATTATATTTTATTTTTTTAAATCAATTTCCGAGAAAAAATATATTAATTGATTTAAAAATTTAAAAACAATAATAATATATATATTAATGTCGATCATAGGTTCTGATAAAAAGAATATTTTGAATTCATCCAGAATTATAGGATTACAATTCAGTGTTTTATCTCCAGAAGAAATAAGAAATGCGTCTGTTGCTGAAATTACAAGTAGAGATACTTATATTAACAATAAACCTGTAATTGGTGGCTTGTTTGATCCTAGGATGGGTGTTCTAGAACCTGGATTAATTTGTCCTACAGATGGTTTAAATTATATGAAAACTCCGGGTTATTTCGGCCATATTAATTTGGCTAGACCTGTATTTTATATACAATTTATAGAAACGATTAAGAAAATACTTAGATGTATTTGTATTAAATGTAGTAAATTAAAAATTAATAAAGAGAAATATAAATTTGTTTTAAATATGTCTTCGCAAAAAAGGTGGGATTATGTATTTAAATTAGCTCAAAAAATTAAAAGATGCGGACAAGACCACGAATTCGGTTGTGGGTGTAAACAACCAAAAAAGATATATAAACAAGATTTAGCGAGTATTTATGCTGAATGGGAAAACAATGAAGGTATTATTGACGAAAATGGTGAAAATAATAAAAAGCCTACGGTTAAATTGACACCTGAAGCAGTATTAAAACTATTTAAAAGAATTTCTGATGAAGATGTAAACTTCATGGGATTTAGTTCTTTATGGTCTAGACCAGAATGGTTCGTATGTCAAGTATTAGCTGTTCCTCCGCCAGCCGTTAGACCTTCTGTAAAACATGACGCACAACAAAGAAGTGAAGATGATATATCTCATATTATTGTTAATATTATCAAAGCAAATTCTACTTTATCCGATAAAATATCAAAAAATGCGGCAGAAAAAGTAATTGAAGACTGGACTACTGTTTTACAATATTATATTGCTACTATGGTAGATAATAAAATACCAGGTGTAGCAAGTGTAGCACAACGTTCAGGCAGAGCTTTAAAATCTATAAAAGAAAGATTGGTTGGAAAACAAGGTAGAGTAAGAGGTAATCTAATGGGTAAAAGAGTAGATTATTCTGCTAGAAGTGTTATTGGTCCAGACCCGATATTAAAAATTGGTAGGCTTGGTGTTCCAATTAAAATCGCAAAAAACATTACATTTCCTCAAAAAGTTAATAAAAGAAATAAAAAATTTCTTCAACAATTGATGGAAAACGGACCTGACAAATATCCGGGTGCCAACATTCTAGAAAAGAAAAACGGTGAAAGTATTTCATTGCGTTATGTATTGAGAGAAACTCAAAAACTTAACGAGGGCGATATTCTTCATAGACATATGTTGGATGGCGATCCCGTTCTTTTTAACAGACAACCTTCTTTACATAGAATGTCTATGATGTGTCATAGAGCACAAATTATGAAAAAAGGAGCAACTTTTAGAATGAATGTAGCTGATACGAAGCCGTACAACGCTGATTTCGATGGTGATGAAATGAACATGCACGGTCCTCAAGATGAAGAAAGTCAAGTTGAACTTCTTACGCTTGCGGCTGTTCCAAGACAAATTATCAGTCCTGCTAGTAATCAATCTATCGTTGGTATATTTCAAGATTCTTTATTGGGAGCACACCGTTTTACAAGAAATAATATTAATTTTGACACAAGAACTGCTATGAACCTTTTAATGTATTATGATAAGGTAGATACATCATTGTTTAAGAAAAGAAAAGATATAACTAGTTTTGATTTACTTACACAAATTCTTCCTCCAATGTCTGTTAAATTTACAAATGGTTTATTTAAAGCAGATGAAAACAAGAAGAAAAGCAATAATATAATTGAAATAAAAAATGGCATATATAAGAGAGGACATATTGATAAGGGAACACTTGGTGCTGCATCAAAAGGATTTTTACAAAGTATTTTCAATGATTTCGGTTATAAACAATCAGAAAATTTTATTGATGATTTACAAGCAATTGTCACTGAATATATGAAATTAAGTTCTTATAGCGTTGGTATTAGTGATTTGATTTCTAATAAACAAACCAATAATTTAATTACTCAAGAATTAAATAAAAAGAAAAAAGAAGTTACTGAATTAATCCAACAGCTACATATTGATGCTTTTGAAAATATTTCTGGTAAATCTAATGAAATTGAGTTTGAAACTAAAGTTAATGGTATATTAAACAAAGCAGACGAAGGTGCTCGTAAGATTGGAAGGTCTAATTTAGACTCTGATAATAGATTTGTTATTATGGTTAATGCTGGTAGTAAAGGTAGTAATATTAATATAGCACAAATGATTTCTTGTGTCGGTCAGCAAACAGTAGATGGTAAAAGAATTCCTTATGGTTTTGATGATAGAACTTTACCCCACTACACTAAGTTTGATGATTCACCCGAAGCTAGAGGATTTGTTGAAAATTCATTTATTCAAGGTTTAACCCCCGAAGAGGTATATTTCCATGCAATGGGTGGTAGAACTGGTTTGATTGATACTGCTGTAAAGACCAGTCAAACAGGATATATCCAAAGAAGACTTATTAAAGGTTTGGAAGATCTGAAAGTTAGTTATGATATGACCGTTAGAAATAATAAAAACAAGATTATACAGTTTAGATATGGCGATGACTCTATTGTAACAACTAAATGTGAAAAACAACATTATAATCTAATAAATATGAAAATGGAAGAAATTTACGCTCATTTCCAAATGCCTTCTCATGATAATTTGGCGAATATTAATTTTACTAAAAAGGCCAGTTCTGATATTGCTAGTGAAAAAACAGAACTCGCAAATAAAACTAAACAAGTTATTAAATATATGCTCGATAATAGGGATAAAATTATACAAAATGTTTTCAATAATAATAACGAAAGTCAAATTGTTATACCAGTTCATTTTCAAAGAATCATTGATAATATTAAAGAACGATTGTATATTAAGAAAACATTCTTTGTTGATATTACTCCATTACAAGCATACAAACTTATTGATAATGCTTGGTGGTACTTAGAAAATTATTGTAAAGATTCTAAACCAAGTGCGTTATTCAAAATTATGTGGACGTATTATTTATCACCAACCTTCTTGCTTATTAAAAACCATTTTAATAAAACCGGTATAAAATTATTATTAGAGGAATTAATTCATAATTATAAGAAAGCCATAGTTCATCCAGGTGAGATGGTTGGTTTAATAGCAGCTCAAAGTATAGGCGAACCTACTACTCAGATGACATTAAATACTTTTCACTTTGCTGGTGTGGCTAGTAAAAGTAATGTAACACGGGGTGTTCCTAGAATTGAAGAAATTTTATCTTTGAGTGAAAATCCTAAGCAACCATCGGTAGAAATTAGATTAAAAGAAGAAGATGAATTGGACCAATCTAAGGCTCAAGAATTAAAGTATAAACTAGAATTTACTTGTTTAAAAGATGTGACTAATTCTGTTAGTATTTGTTTTGACCCAAAATTAGATTCGACTAGAATTAAAGAAGATGAAGTTCTCTTACAACAGTTCTTAGAGTTTGAAAAAATGATGAATGAATGCGGTCTTCTTGAAGATGAGAAAGAAGTTGTCTTCTCTAAATGGATTATTAGAATTGAATTGTCTAGAGAACAAATGCTTGAAAAGGGTATTAACATGGACGACATCCATTTCGCTGTAAAAAATAGTTTAAAAACTTCAAGTTCTATTAAATGTGTATTCAGTGATTTCAATTCAGATAAATTAGTTTTTAGAATTAGAATTCAACAATTTTCAAGCAATATTAAAAAGAAATCCCTCGACCAAACCGATGAAATATATAAACTCAAACAAATTCAAGAAACCATTCTTAACAATATTATTCTAAGAGGTATTAATGGTATTCCAAAAGTTATTTTGAGAAAGAAACCAAATCAATTAAAATTTACAGATGGAAATTATAAATCGCAAACAGTTTGGGTTTTAGACACTGTTGGTAGTAATCTTAAAGATATTCTTGCTTGTGATTTTATTGATAGCAACAAAACAATTTCAAATGATATTCAAGAAGTTTACAGAACTCTTGGAATTGAAGCAGCAAGACAGTGTATTCTTAATGAGTTGAAAGATGGTTTTGATGGACAATATATTAATTATCATCATACGTCTATGTTGTGTGATAGAATGACTGCTACTAAAAAAATGGTTAGTATATTCAGGCACGGCATTAACAATGATGATATCGGTCCAATTGCTAAGGCTAGTTTTGAGGAAACACCTGAAATGTTCTTAAAAGCAGCAAAACACGCTGAATTAGATTTAATGACAGGTGTATCTGCTAATATAATGTGTGGACAAGACGGCTATTATGGAACTGGTTCATTTCAGGTATTACTAGACCATAGAGCATTTAAAGATGCCGAAGATAAATATATTGAAAAACAAGAAAATCTTGATGAATCTCTAATGACAGATGATAATTATTGTTCTATTAGTAATATTGAAATTAAAGATAATTTAAATATCAAAGAAAAAGATACCGGAACAATTGATGATGATTACGATATAGATTTCTAAATAAAATATCTTTTTAATGTAAATGAAAGATATCCTATGGTTAATTGAATACATAACAAAATATAATAGTCTCAATTGTCCTGAAATAGCATACTCTGAATATTTATATGAACAAACACACGTATCATTCTATCACCATTATATTTTAAACCACGTCATATATAAAGAACCTCAAAAACAAATTCTTGAAGAATGTTATTTTAAAAGTAAAAAAACCATTAATGCTTTAAAACATTTTTTTTATCTTATAAAAATCAAAAAAGCAATTAATTCTAATATTGAACACGATTTATATTTTAATGAATTGACTGCTTATCCTGAAAAACAAAAATTACAATTATATATTTCAAAGGAAAACACTTTATATAATTTCAGGATTAGTAATTTAATTTCATTATGGTTAGATTCACTTAAAAAAAACGATGGGTTATTTGTTAAACCATCTGAATTAAGAAACCCATATACTAATGTTGAATTCAAACAACATAATTTATATAATATTTATTTTGCTATAAAAAATTCAACTTTTAATATGGACCCCCTTATTTTAGCATTTTTTAAATGTAATTTTCAATTATCTTTATTTATTTATAAAAGTTTCCCTTTATTAAAAGAATTTGCGATTGCTTCTTTTATAAAGCACGGTAGTATTAGTGAATTATATGAAGAAATACATAATATGCTTACTGAATTTGAAACTGATATTGATTATTTAACTCTACCCGATACTATTTCTTATAAAAGAAAAACACATTTTGTAACTGAATTAATAATGTGTTTAAGATATTACTTAATACACGCTTTTTCGTGCAATCCTTTATTAAAAAGAGACGCAAGAAAAAGTTGCAAAGAAAAATTACTTGAATATGTAAAAAATAACGACCTATCTTCTTTTATAAGAAGACGACCACCTCAAGAACCTTTACTTCCTCCACAAATTTTTACTAATAATTATATACCTATTTCTTTAACAGATTATAATAATGTTTCTATTCCACATATTAATGAACCTATACAACAAGAAAACACAGATATTGAAGTAGAATCTATTGAAAGCGATAGTGATAATGAACTTATCGTCCAATTATTACAAAGACCCGACCCATTTGCTCCATCTGCTACGCTACCAAGAACACCTCCAAACAATAACATTAATCATCAAGAAACACCTTTTCAATTTAGATTATTTAGATAAATATTTATAACGAATAAATATTTATTGATAATATGGATTTTCTTTTTTACTTAATGTATTTAATTCTTTAAATTTCTCTAAAATTATACTTTTATCATATTGTCCTTTACCTATATAATTTCTATATACTGAAAAATGTAATTCAGGTGCTTTGTTATTGTTACTAGGTTTTGATTGTGTATTCTTAGATAAATGTAAATTCCATAATTTTATAAAAGTATCACCAAATCCTTGAAACATAGATCTTCCGGTTACTTCTTTATCCCATTTTATACTTTCCCAATTTTCTTTGAATATTTTCAATAATACTCTATTCATTTCTCCTTCCAATATTTCTTTAGTTTTTATTAATCTATTCGGTTGTTTTTGTGCTTCTTGTAATTCTAAAATATATTTTTGTATTTCATCTGGTGGCGATATTAATATATATTTTAAAAACCAATTGATAGCAAATGCTTTTGATTTCCAAGCACTTTTTGTAAATTCATATATTATATCATTGCCAAAACCATCATTAAATTTATATACACTCTTCATTTCTCCTTTTTCATTCGTTTCTTTAACCGTTTCTCCCAGTATATTATCTTTCGCAATATCAATATTTAATTCACTTTCTGTTTCTGTTGTAAGTTTTTCTTCAAATGATGGAATATCTTTTATATCTAACCTATACTGATTAGTATAATTTGATTTATCGTCCTTTGATACTTTGTCAAATATATTTTTATATTTTATATAATTTATCGTTGTCATTAACTCATCATTTCTCCATTTATCCAGTATATTCAACAGCGTCGATTCCATTATTAATATTTCACTGTTGCTTATTTTATAATTTACTATATCAAAATTCATATACTTATTTTTCAAAAATATATATTTTCTTATTTTTTCATATCTTATCAATTCATCACTTAATTTTTCAAAATATAAATCTTCATTTTCTTGTTCGTTTATTAAATTATATTTTGGAAAATGATGCATATTATCCGAACCTGTAACTCCAATACAATCCATATCTTCTTCTATTTCTTGAGACATTTTTAAATATTCACATAATGATAAAGCATCTTTTTCACTTAAATCAAAACTTAAAATATTTTCATTCATTAATTCTTTTAATTTTACAATTATTTTATCCATTTTATTTACATACGTTTCATTTATTCCTTGATTTTCTATTATTTTTAAAATATCATCTTTAGTTTTCATATTATCCAATTCATTTATTTTCATTTTAAAAAGATTTCTAAAAAATATATAATAGTTTTTCGCCATCTTAATCTTTTTTATTGATTCTATTCTTTGTTTATCCATATTTTTTTCATCTGTTTTTATTACCTTATCCACTTTATAATCATTTATTGATAAATCTATTTCTGGATTAATTAATACCAATTGATTTGTATTTGTTCTATACCCCACTATTACTCCGTCTTTTTCTATTATTCCATTTTCAGGTATATGAAGTTTTTCTCCGTTTTCTAATTTTATATTTAATTTTTTCAATTCTTCTGGATAATCTATATTTTGTATTATATTAGATAAATCTTTATCTATGAACCGTTTTTCTAATAGTGATGTAATTGGTGATGGATCACAAGGAACAAATATGTCTTCATTTGTTAATATTCCTATTGTTTCATAAAATTCATTAATTATTTGATGTTTTATATTTTGTTTACCTAATTGTTTCATTAACTTTTTTAATGGTATATTTGTTGTATATTTCGAAAAATATAAATCATTATTTGGGTATTTTTGACATTTTTCTTCTATATCTTGGGATATATAATTTATAATATTCCATATTTTTTTCCCTTCTTTTTTTAATATATTTTCCGGCTTTGTAAAATTTTTTATCGTTGTTTTTATTTTTAAGTCTTCATTTTTCCCTCTTGAATAAAATACTATTGGTTCATATATATTATTCACTTTATATAACATCAACAATGGTCTATTCTTACTATAATTGTAATTATTATATTGAGATCCTTTGGGACAAATTAATTCAATTTTATCAATTGGATCATCTCTTGGGTTATTAAATATCAATAAATTCAATCCATTCTTAAAAAATAACCCACCTTCTTTAATAGGCATTGTTATTAAATCCCATAGATACTCATAACTTACATTTTCCCCATGTTCTATATAATCTAAAAAATTATTTATTGCATGATTGATCTTTGAATATTCTTTTTTTGCTCGTTTTTCACCATAAGATTTCTTCATTTGATTAAATATATCCCTATCCTTCGATTTTATATCTATCTCTTTAAAATCAAATGTTTTCTCATCAAAAAATATTTTAAATAAATTACCCTTATTTGCTATTAAAAACTTTACAAGTAAGTTTGTATTCCTTTTTATTTTTGATTTCATTTCTTTTACTAGGTCATCTATATTTAACTTATTTAAATTCGCTCTTTTTTCTTCTTCTTTTATGGCCAACGCAATCGATGCTAAAAATGTATTATTTATATTTTGTTTTGTCTTTACACCTACTCTTAACATACAATATACATTTGGTTTTAATTTTGTATCTCTCTTTGATATTTGACATATTTTTTCACTATTAAATTGAAAAAAGTTTTCTAATGATTCTGGTAAATATCCTAATTGACCTTCTCTTAATAGTTGTTTACCTTTTATTGGTGCTATAAATATACGACTTTTTCCTTTCTTTTTTGAACCATATTTATAATGAGCACACTTACCTTCTTCTTCACAACATTCATCCTCCATTCTTTTTCTTGACACACTTAATTTGTAATTACCTTTTTTATCACTCATATTAAAACAACAAGGCATACATAATCCTTTGCTATTTTTTTTATTCATAAATCCTGGATAAAGTTTTTTATAACTTTCTTTCCATTCATCGCTACTACGAGGTTTTCCATCATGATATTTTTCATCTGTAAATTCATATATTGATTTACCATCTGGTATTGTTTTTGAGTTCAATGGTATTAAAGCATCTAATCCTCCACAAGCTCCTTCTTCAATTTGTTTTAATGTTAATGGTTTTCCTGTAAATTTCTTATTTGGATCTTTAAAACACCAAAATCTAGGACATACAAACCAATGGTCTTCGCCTTTATCATCTTTATATGCTATTGCTTTTTCATCTTTTATCTCATCTTTCATTTCATCATATTCTTTTTGATTTAATATTACTGGTATTCTTTTCATATTTGAAGGACAACTCCTAACATATGATTGAAACCCTCTTTTGTTTTCTTTTACAGCTATATCTTCGAACCTATTTCGCAATCTATTTACAAAATAATTTTGACGTCCTTCTAGCACATATGTTAAATCGTTTTTTGCACCTCCAAATAATTCAAAATCTGAATCATTATCACCCTGCCACGCTGGATGACCTTCGGGTATCTCTCTTATTTCTTCTTCTGGTCTATGTATCTCTATATCGGGATTATCATGAGACCTCAAAGTATATATAAAACGGCTCGCCTCGCTCGCCCATATATGATCTACGACCCATACACTATTTTCGTCAATATCGTAAATAAACTGCATATCTGAATAATGTTCTCTTTCTACAGAAGACATTTCGTGTCCTACTTCTAATAAAACATCCTCGCCTACATCATATTCATTCATCATTGCTAGATTTAATGGATCTTCTTCTTCATCATCTGTTAGTAACACCGTATCAGCATCCGAAACAACTTCTTCTACCAGTCCAACTGCTTCGTCAACATGAATTGTTGCCGGATCTACTTTTTCCCCTTCTAACAAATTTTCTGGTTGTTTTATAGGAATTTTACCTCCAAATTGATTTCGTTTTATATCTACCTTATTCATCATATTTTGTACGTCGGCGTTTTCATCTAATACGAGTGTATCAGATTCGGTAAATTCTTTACTACCCCCACCAAATCCCCAACCATCGTCGCCATCATCATCGCCATCATCATCGCCATCATCATCGCTGCTACTATCGCTGCTACTATCGTCTTCTTTTTTCCTAGCAAATGCGTCTATTTCATCATCATCATCACTTTCTTCTTCATTATCAGAACCTCTTAGTTTTTCTAATTCATTTAATTGTTGCATCTTTTCTTTAGTTGTATCGATTATTACTTTCGCTGATATTGATGCTTCTTTTTTATCATCTTTTTTTATTTCTATCTTTTTACATAATTTCTTATAATGTTCTTCTACGTCGTCTTCTATTATTTGTCTTAAAAAACTGATATATTTATCAATGTAGTTTATATATTTTTCATTATTAATATTATAAACATTAATAAATAATTTTTGTTCCATTTTTTCATTTTGTTTCATTTCTATTTTTATATCAAATCCATTACTTTCTATGAATTGTAATGATTTATTAGCAAATGTATCCAATTGTATTTCAGCTTCTTGTTTAAATTTTGTAAAATAATCAACCGCTTCTTTCCTCTTTAATTTAAAGTTAGACTGTAGTTCGGTTATAATAGTTTCATTCGATGAATTATATTGTAATTTAATAGAAATGAATTCATTTATTGCGGTCATTTTGTTGTATGATGATACCTTTTTATATTTTAATTCTATAACATCAGAACCTTTTTCATACTTAGTTTTATTTTTTAAATTAAAAATATGTGTTAGACAATTTTCATATTCTTTTAAATCAAAATCATAATCTTCGCTTTCTAATTCATATTCATAATCAAGTCTTACTATTTCTATGTATTCACTATTTAGATCCACAAATAATGGAAATGTGTATCCACTTTTTTTTAGATACGAGTTTAAAGAATATAATATTTTATCATTTAAATTCCTTTCCAAACAAGCTATTATATCTTCCATTTTTTTGCTTTTTTCCACATTTAATTTAATTTCAATGTTTCCATCTTCAATAAATTGACAATATATTTCCATACCATCGTCTTCTATAAAAAATCCTACTCTATTTTCATTTACTAGTCTTCTTCTAACTAAATTTAATTTCCCTGATTTATATCCGTTACTAGATAATATATGTGGTATTTTTTTCCCTTTCTTAGATAATTTATCACCTGTGTATAATCTATATCTATTTTCTAGTTTATTGCCTGGATCGTATTTTATTAATGGTATACTTTTTACTGAATTAACCAATTTAAATATCAATTCCATTGGTAATCGCATGCTTATTTCAGGATGAATAATAAAATATAATTTTGAGATCCCTTTATTGACATTGGTTAATTTTTCTTCATGTAAATATTTCATTAATAATTCTGTATTATCATCGAGATTCGGTTTTTGTAAAGAAAGTTTATTATCTTTGTATTCTTGCAATGATTTTATATTTTGTTTGAATAACTTTGGAAAGTATAATTTAAACATAAACTCTTGTTTAATTTCTGACATATCACTTTTTATCACATCATACGGAAAGCAATACATTATTTTGTTTACATTACCAAATTTTAACAATAAATAATTATCCAATGAAATAACTTGTGTATCATCATCATTATTAATTATTTTATCAAACACTTCATTGTGTGGATCTATTGAATATAAATATTTCTTCTGACCCATTAACAATGATTGTGATAAAGAAACCAGTTGATTCAGGTTTGATTTTATTTTTAATTTTTCAAAATCTTCAAATGTATAATTTTTTACAGGAATACTTAAATTATTGTTATTATTCATTAATATTACATCTTTCTCTTTTAAAATTGAACTACGACTTGATATATTTATACTTTTTTCAAATAATTTGCGTTGTTCTAATCTAGTTGTTAATGTTCCATATAAATAAATTTCATCTGAACTTTTTTTATCACTTCTACCTTTATTATGCATTTCTACTATTTTTTCCTTAATTATTTGAATACTATCATCACCGTATATATTTTCTGAATCCATTTCTATTCTTTCATCTTGGCTTATATGTAATAATTGAAACATATATATATATAAATAAATGATTATATATATATTAAAATGAGTATTAATATAATTAGCGCTTTCTCTAAAAATAAAGTTATTGGTAATAAAGGAACTATTCCTTGGAGAATACCAAAAGACCTAAAATATTTTAAAAAAAAGACAACCTCTGGCGATACCAGAAATGCTCTTATCATGGGTAGAAAAACTTGGGAAAGTTTACCTAATTATCCTGAACAATTGGCTGATAGAAGTTCTTATGTAATTACAAAAAACAACAGTCATAGGGTTCGTGCAACATTAACTTTCCCTGAAATGCCTACCGATGAAGATATTGCAATGATACAAAAAAAACACCCTAATATATGGATATGTGGCGGTCAATCTGTTTATGAATATTTCATTAATAAACCATATATCGATAAATTATATTTAACTCAAATAGATTTTGAAATTAAAGGCGATGCTTATTTTCCTGAAATACCACAACATTTTATAAAAACAGTTCAAGGCAAAGAACATAAATTCAAAGAAAATGCTTTAAATTATGTTAAATATAATTTTACAATGTATTCTAATATATCTTATCCTAGATGGAATGGGTTTGTTTATAAATCATAGTATGGATTATCGGTTATATTCATACTACAATACTTAGTTGGTTTCTTTTTATAATTAACTGGTTTATATATACCCATTGGAACAGCTTCTTTTAATATAAATTTAAAATTATTCCAAAATTCACTTGTATGTCCTATTGATTTTGTTGCTATATGTGATAATTCATGTAGAGCTACAAATGTTAGTGTATTTTCATCTATTAAATTATTTCCGTGCTTTTCTTTTGTAGTGCAAAATGCTAATTTCTCTCCTTTATTTTCTGAATATGCTGTATATTTACTTGTAGGTAATATTTCCACTATTTTTTTTGGATTGAACCCGTCTTTCAGTCTTTTTACATTCTCTCTGTCAGGATATTTTTCGGCTAAATGTTTTACTACCTTACTCATATTCCCCGTAACTTTTGCTAAAAGATCGGCAACCAATTCTAATTTTGCTGTTTCTCTAACGCAATATTTATTACCATCCACATCTGAAACAATACATTTCAAATTAAATGCATCTGATTCTTGATATATTTTTAAACACACGTAAATAATAAAAAATATTAATATGTATCCAAATAAATTTACTCCTAATATCATTTATATATTACACGTATATTTATCTATTTTAAATGATATATTTTCATATATTATTTAATTATTTAAGCACTTCCTAGTTCTAAAGGTCTTCTATATGGATCTCCTGCTATTGTTGTTTGGTTCCAAGGACCTACTTCCATTTTTGGATTAGGTGGCTCACTTCTCAATTGAAGGTTGGCATTTCTTAAACTTTGTCCTACTGTATTAATTCCTACATGATGACCAGCTTTCAACAAACTAACATTTGACAAATCGCCAGCACCCGTTGGATTCAATTTGGAGAACTCCGAATTATTGTCACGCGGCAATAAATCTTTTGGATCTACTACTTCCTGTTTGGCACAACTTGGTGGTAGTCCATATGTATCTGTATTCAATCCACTAGAAGAAGCATAATCTTCATTTTGTCCTTGTGGCATCGATGGTTGGAAATTTTGTGACCCGCCATCCACAGAACTACCTCCGGCTTGCTGCTGTGAGTGCGATGCATTGTCCATTCCACTTAGGGTCATTCCTTTTCCTTGCGAATAATTGAATAATGCATAAGCCAATAATACGCCACCTAATAACATTAACGTTTTGTTCTTAGTCAATGATTTCAACATTTTCTCTAGATCTTTTAACATTTCTATTATATAAATTAAAAATATAAAAATTATTACCTTTATATTTTTTATTTTTCGCTAAATAATAATTCCATCTCTTCGTCAGATTCATCTTCAGATAATTCAATTTCATCCAATAGATATTGTTTTTTTATTTTTTTCAAAGTTAAAAATGCCTTAATCGCATCTTCTCTTGCTTGTTTCGCTTTTTCTCTTGCTTTTTTGTATACCTCTAAATATACCTCATTTGGTGTTTTTAAATTCATTCTTCCGCTGTCCTTTGGTACTTCTAATTTATATTCATTTAATTTCAATTCATTGTCATTTTTTTCTAAAGTATTCGCTTCTTTTTCTATATTATTATTGTTGATTGCTACTTCTTCACTATTATTGGTTTCTTTTTTTGTTATTAATAATTTCTCATTTTCTTCTTCCTCTCTCTCTTCCTCTTCTTCTTCACTTTCTTCTTCTGATGTTCCTTCATCTCCTTCGTCTTCTTCTTCTTCTTCTTCTTCTTCTTCTTCTTCTTCTTTTTTATAAGTTCCATTTTCAATAGTATCTACTTGGTTATCTACTTGTGTTTCTACTTTAATTACTTGTGTTTCTTCTTCTTCTTCTTCTTTTGTAGATTCTTCTCGGTTTACTAGTTCTTCTTCTTCTGGAAAATCTATTGTTTCATCTTCTTGTATTGATGCTTCTACTTTTTCTAAAGTTTTATTACTATGCAATTTTATTAAACACTTGTTAAATACTGGTTTCTCTTTTATTATCATCGCTTGTCTTAATACAAATTCTAAATGAAAACTTGATGATGAAAATTTCAATGCTGATAATTCTATTATACTTATTAAACTTGAATTTTCTTTAATATCATCTATTGATAATAAGTTTTGATTATCGTCATATACTTGTATTGTATTGTATGTTTGTTTGTTTATTTTTGCTATAAATGTTCTTAATAAATGTGATTTTTTATAATTTTTTACTGTATCAATCCAGTTATACTCTATATCTTCCATTGATACTTCGCCTTCTACAAACCATAAATCTCTTTTTTCATATATTAATTTTTGGATGTGCTCTTCTACGGTGTTTAGCCATTCTATGAATTCTACGTTGTCCGTATCAAATAACAAATCACAATATATCTTTTTTTCTGTTTTATGAATTCCCCTTTTTGTATTGCATTTAGGTGTTTGAAATAATACTGGATTCCCACTCCTTGATATTTTAGCTAAATAAGTTCCACCTTGTATTGGTTGTGGTGAATGTAATTTTAATTGATTAAAAGGATAATTTTCATCTGTTTTTAATAAATAATCCATTTAATTAATTATAGAAAAATTCTTTTCAACTATCACGCAAAACATTCATAAATAAAATACATTTATTTATTAATATAATGTTGTCTAAAGAAAAAATAATTGATGAATGTTTAGAAGTATTAAATAGGAAAGAAGTTAAACGTGAGTTTAAAAAAATGATGGCTCCTTTAATAGAACTATTATTAAAAGATATTTATCCATATATTTATTTATCTATCATATTCGTTGTTTTAAGTTTTTTACTAATTTTAGGGATATTTATTTTATTGTTGCGTAGCAACAAATTTTTGTTAAAGACCAACATAAAATAGAAAAAAAATATTAATTATATATATAATGGCACGTAGAGCACGTACACGTAGAATGGCCGGCGGGAGAAGAAAACGCCGCAGAGCAAGTCGCAAATCACGCAGTAAAAGTAGAAAAAACAGACGCAGTCGTAGAAGACGCGGAGGTAACATGGTTATGAAAGCTGCCGTTCCTTTTACATTAGCATACTTAAACAGCACTTATGGTAAAAGAAAAAGTCGTAAATACAGACGTTAAATATTTATGATTTAAATTAATTAAATATTACTTTATATCATAAAATAATGGAAAGATTTCAAAATAATATTCAAAAATGGGTCGAGCTTGATAATAAATCTAAAACTTTAAATGACGAAATAAGAGCTTGTAGAAACCAAAAAAATGAACTCGCCGATGATATTTTTGCCGTCGTTGAAACAAATAACTTAAAAAAGGCCGTTATTGAAATTTCTGATGGTTCTTTGAAATTCAATACTGTTAAAAACACACCACCCTTAACTTTGAAATTTATTCATAAATGCTTATCCGAGTGTATCGATAATACCGATACTGTTGACAATTTATTAAAATATATTAAATCACAGCGTGAAAGTAAATATACACAACAAATTAAAAGAAATTATAAATAACTTAAATATTATTATCTATTTGATTTAATGGACGATAATATTGAAAAACATTTCAAAGATTGGCTAGATGAATACCACCCTTTTTATGAAACTGACCCTGATGTTAGAACAAAATTAATGAAATATTATAATTCTATTTTAAAAGTTGTTGAAGGCGCTGGATACAAAATTGATAATAAAAAAGAATTTAAAAATGAACTAGCAAGTATGATATATAGATTGACTTATGCCAAAGCGTAATATAAATTTATTTAATGACATTGATGAAAATGAAGATTATAAAATTACTGAATTATTTACACAAGATGAAATAATGGATTGT